>Ga0209631_10006773_pt1 | contig 11708 bp, 13 predicted proteins | sample COG_08_FD_184752 | JGI IMG/M metagenome (GOLD analysis project Ga0209631, IMG submission 184752) | Pelagic Microbial community sample from North Sea - COGITO 998_met_08 (SPAdes) (version 2) | ecosystem: Environmental > Aquatic > Marine > Neritic zone/Coastal water | place: Helgoland, sampling... | reverse complement strand
TGTATTCAGTTCAGGCTGAATGATACCATCTTTGGCAAGGTGAAACGTGAGGGGCAAGATTGGCATGCGGCAAGGCAGAGGGTACGGTTGTGAAGGACCCACTGCGAACCCAGGTGTTTGATAACTTGCATATACATGGGTTGACTCATTAACCCTCGGAATCCATGAAAATCCGACTACTCGGAGATTAAATGTATCCTGCGCCTTGTTTAGAATGAAATATATCTTCCCAACTTCGAGAGTTGTCCAAACCTTCAACAATGAACATATCATGGGACGTATATGATTCGTAATTTTCTAGTCATTGCAGTCGCGTCTCTATTACTTGCGGGATGCACTGAGGGCCTAACGAACTTTGATGCATCAATCTCGGTTAGTACCGTGTCAGTTTCAAACAAGGATGGGCTATGTGGATATTCCGATGGTGAAGACTGCCATGCCGTTTTTGTAATTCTAACAAATGACGGAAGCGAAGATGTCTCAACTGCGCGCTATTACTGGGAAGCAAAAACTGAAAACGGTGGTGTATTCACTTCTCCAGATGTTAGTGGTCCAGATGAATGTGCACCAGAAGGTGTCTGTGAACTAACGCTGAAATTTAGCGTTTCAGAAGGAGAGACCCTCACCAATCTTGTATGGGATGGCACGTTCAATGAAATGGATTCTGAAATCCCCGAATATTAGCCCGTATCAAACTTAATTTTGAACCAATAATTGGGTCGCTACCAAATACATGGGCCCCCCTTGTCCTTGCATACGTGTACAACCGTACCCTCTGCCCGCCTATCAGTGGGCGGAAAAGTCGGGATAGGCATCAGGAGTCGTCTTCAAAGGAAGTCTGTCGAGCCCGTTGCATAGCTTCATCGGTGGTGAACCAAAAGGTAGGAGTCTCTCCCATATCTTGGTCCCAGCGTTGAACAGCACGAGCGAACATTTCGCCTTCTGTATTTCTCTCGCACCACTTGAGGTACCACTCCGCTTGTGCGACCATTGCTTCATCATCAGGTGATGTGCGCTTCAACAACTCGGCCTGCAAGGCGATGTTCATGACCCAAATTGGAGCAAGGGCATAGGTCACATAGGGGTTGCGCTCCATATCCACACTTCTCCACTCGGTCCACAGGGAGAACACTCGGTCGTAGAGAAATCCAATCGTGAGCACGGATAACATCACCGTGAAAAAGATGCCAGAAAGTGCAAAATATGTACTTGAGATTCCAAAGACCTCTTCGGAAAAACAAGGCCCGGAAGTGCATCCTGCGGCGAATCTCCATTCGATCAACGGCCAAACCAGCAGCGTGATGGTCGTTCCCCACAACAACAGGCTGACGACGGCTTGGGATTGTTGCATCCTCCAGTACTGCCTCATGGCCCATTTTTTGAAAAATGAACCCTCTTCACGGCTTTCTGTCATGGTGTAAAGGCTGGACCCATCATTAAAGAAGCAATCGCATTAATTACTGCAGAAGGTGACAAGCGACATACAATGTTCCAAACAATTGATGGTCAAGGCGGTGGCTCTTCGTAATACACCCTTTCTGTGAAGTTGAACAATCCTCTTGGGCCCTTTGAGGATTCCAACTCACCGGTCTTCAAACAGACTTTCAAGTCCGCTGCGGAAGGCCGCCACAGAACGTCGATGGTCAACCATTTGAGTGTGTTTTCGGGCCAGTGTACCGTAGCGCTCACGGTCATCGTACACGGCCCTCAGGGCATCGATGACTGCATCAGCGTTATGGCCGTCATCCACCAGAATGCCTCCATCGCCCAAGGCTTCCTTTTGCGAGCCCACGTCCGATGTCACGCTTGGCACACCAAACAATCCCGCTTCACCAATGACTCGGCCCCATGAACCGGTTGTCTCAAAGAGGATGAGGTGGATGTCGATGCCTGCAAAGAAGGTCGCAGCGTCCACGTGACCCACCACGCGGGCGTTTGGGTGATGAGCGAGTTCCTGCGGGTACATACTACCTCCTGCAATGTGGACTTCCGCCTCCGGCCAGCGCTCAAGCAACTTCGGCAGAAGGCGCTGATACATCCGCAACCCCTTCTCCGGGGTGACGACCATGATGCCGATGGTGGGTGGCGCTCCATCAGGGCGCTTCGCCTGCTCGGCCGACCGCAAGGCGTTCACGTCCTCTATGCTTCCAAAGCGCCCAGCAAAATCGATTGGTAGCGGCACACTGTGGCCTTGTTGAATGTCAAAGCGTGATCGAATGTCGGTGAGCAAACCTTCTCCAGCTGCACACACGAGGGCTGCACCTTCCATCATGGGTCGAAACCGTTCTTCGAGGCGGAACACCGTGTCGTCCCGAACGAACATGATGTAAGGCATGCCACGGTCTGTGAACGCTTGTGCTGCTCCCGGTGCCCATTCCAATTGGGTCAATCCGATGCCACCCTCGTACTCCTGAGTGTCCAACCATGAACCCACCCGAGCGGCGAACTGGGTGCTCCGCCGACCGATGTGCCGGTCGTGAGCCCACTTTCTGCGTCTCAGCCCACCCTTTCGTTCCCGCAAGCCCCAGGCCACTTTCGACCAAAAGCCTTCGATGGGTAGATCTGTGGTGGTGAAGTCCACTTCAGGCTCAAGCAAACCGATCGGGTCGCCTCGATCCTTGCTTGCAAATGCGGACACCGTCCACGGAGGGTGCGTTGGGGCATCTGCAGCGGGCGTCATTGGAACAAAGGCTGGTGCAGTTTCAAGCGTTGGCCCAGACGCCGTAATACCGTTCAGCAGGGCTGCCAACGAACGCTCAGCGCCACCCCCAGGTGGGTCAAGGTCACGCACTGCGGCGAAAAGGCGGCGGGCGCTCATGCCCCGACCTTTGCTCCAACCCCTTTGAGCGTTGTGGACCTCGTCATAGCCTCTTCTCGAATCATTGTCAACTGACCAATATCAGGCCCGTGGGTCAGGCTGCGTTAATCTCATTGCTGCCTCTTGCAAGCCTTCGTCGGTTTGAACGAGACTTCGAATGTAGCGAGCGATGGTGTGCTCGGAAATTCGTAGGTCGTCGAAATCGCCGCACCATTCAAGCCTCGTAGTCGGGGGGTCAAGGGATTCATCGGGTTCATGAACGGTCCACACCGAACATCCATCTCCTTCTTCCGAAGCGATTTGCCTGTACCACGAACCTACCTTTGTTGGTACAGCAGCAGAAAGATGGTGGCGCTTCACAAAGCGAACGATGCAGTCATCTACGATATGGGGCAACCCTGCTTCATTGAGCATTTCAAGAACATCTTCGTGCTCCGAACCCGGTTGGAACCAGAGAAGAGGCATTGCCTCACGGGCAAAGCGAAAGAGTAAGTTTTGAACAGCGTGTTTCGCTCGTTCTGGAGCCAAAAAGAAGACAACAATTTCAGGCACGATACCCTCTTCAATCGATGCTCTGATGGGGCGTCCAGCAATGCTTCCCCCCGCATCCCGTGGGTGGACTGGCACCAGCCGCCAACCCGCTTTGTCAAGGTCGTAAATGGCTTGGTGGGCCGGACGTTCAGGATTCATGCTCGAACCGAGGATGTGGATGCTTTGAGCCTGAACGACGCTGTTCAGAATATCGGGATGCGAGTCTCGAAGCACATGAGGAACTGGAACAGGCCTGCTTTTGAAACAATGTCTTTTCTCTCAAGGAAACAGGAATATAAAAGCAAGTAGAATGAGTAAGAATGCATGAGCAAATCATTTCTTTTAATTGGCGGCAGCAGTGATATCGGCTTGCTCCTCGGCGAACACCTCTTGGAACAGGGCTGCAATGTTACGCTCTTTGCCCGTGATGTTGACCGCACACGTGAGCTTGAAGCCAAGGGCGCGATTGTGATTCAGGGAGATGCCCTTGACGAAGCGGCCGTGCAAGAAGCCGTTGCATCTGCTGCAGAGCGGGCCACGGACGGGATCTCAGGTATCGCCCATTTGGTGGGTTCAATTGCGCTACGTCCACCTCATGCCACAAAATTAGAAGATTTTGAACAAGTGATTGCAACGAACCTGACCTCCGCATTTCTGACCCTTAAGACCGGAGGAAAATCGATGATCAAATCCGGAGGGGGTCGTATGGTTTTTGTTTCGAGCGTTGCAGGTAGTTATGGATTGACCAATCATGAAGCCATTGCTGCAGCAAAAGGTGGCCTTGAAGCCATGGTGCGGTCAGCGGCCTCAACCTACGCCAAGCGTGGCATTCGCGTCAATGCCGTCGCACCCGGCCTGACAGATACACGCCTTGCAACAACGGTCCTTCGTTCAGATGCCATACGGGAAGCCTCCGTTTCCATGATTCCTCTTCAGCGCCTCAATCAACCGGAAGAAATAGCAAAGAGTATGGCGTGGCTCTTAACCGGTGCTCCTGATAACTTGACAGGGCAAATCATTCACCTTGACGGCGGAATGGCAAAACTACGGGGCTGAATGAATGGATGTGGGGGTAGTCGGTGCCGGTATAGCTGGACTTGCCGTTGCCCTTGGACTTGAACGTGCTGGCCACCAAGTCACGATTTTTGAATCGGAAAGCGCCATCGGTGGTCGGATGCGAACGGTAGAGCATGAAGGTCAGCAGTACGACCTCGGATTCCATGTCCTCCACACCGCCTATCCGACCGTTCAGCGTTGGATAGACCTCGAGGCATTGGAAGCAAAACCAATGGACGCATGTACTGTTTCTATTGACCCGGGTACAGGCCGTAAGCGCATTCTTGGAGATGCATTACGTGCTCCAAAATATCTTCTCCCAACCCTCAAGGCTGTCGGTGTACGGGACGGAGTTCGTTTTCTCAAATGGCGTTTGAGCACGTCGGCTCGTGATCTTGAACGTCCGTTGGACAGACCGTCCTCTACAGTGGAGATAGGACTCAAACAACGCCGTTTCCGCCCCTCGACACGTCGCGTTTTAGCCCCCCTCTTTGCCGGAATCACGCTTGACCCGACCCTATCTGAACGCTTTTCATTTGCCGAATTTACCTGGGGCGCCATGTCCCATGGAACGATGGTCGTGCCCAAAAACGGCATCGGCGCAGTCCCACAACAACTGGCCGACCAATTACAACAATCCCAGATTCACCTCTCAACAAAGGTGACACACGTGTCAGCAACCTCCGTGACAACTGCAGAACAAACACATGCCTTTGACCACGTCGTTCTCGCCACACCTCAACACGTCACTTCATCCCTCCTTCCCAATGCAAAACCACTCCATGTTCCAATTGAGCGACTCACCTCAACCGTGGCTTTTCTTGCTCCTAAAGCACCCTACAGCCAACCTCGCTTGTTACTCAATGAGGGATGGGGCTCGCAAGGTCGTAATGTTCTCCACGTCCATTTACCTACCAATCTACACCCTCGAAGTGACGGCCAACAGGTAATTATTGCCACCTTGGTTGGCGATGCTGCGAAGCAACCGAACCCAGAAAACGTTCTTGACGAATTACGTCAGTGGTTTGGCGAGCAGGTCAACCGATGGTCCTACGCCTACACAACCACCGTTCGGCACGCTCTTCCACACACAGACCCGAACCATCATCAACGGAGAATGGCTGACCTCACAATAGACGGCGTTTTTGTCGTGGGCGACCACCGGGCACACCCCTCGGTGCAAGGTGCCCTTGCCAGTGCTGAACATCTTCTCCAAAACCTGAACATCCCCCTACCAACGAAGTGATACTATGAATTGGCATAATGCAATGAAATCAAAAAAACTGAAAGACGGAAAAAAGAAAATGGTGGCCGTCAAAGGAAAAATGGTCATGGTGGGCCGTCAAGACGGCTCTCTTTTTGCTACCGAGGCTCTCTGCCGACACATGCGCTGGCCGCTCGCGTGGGGTGGAAAAGTCAAGGACGGCTGCGTGCGTTGCCCACTCCATCAAACTACGCATAAGATCGAGGACGGCTCCCTTCAAGAATGGGCCCCCTTCCCTCTCTTTCCCCCCTTCGGAAAAGTGGTTGGAAAACTTTCACGCCAAAAGGATTTGACCATCTACCCCGTACGCGAGCATGACGGCATGATTCAAGTTGAATTTTAAGCACCTGTCGTGACAAAAGAGATGCACAAGATTGCTTTACACCCGCTCGCATCAGCAAAGAGTGGGTCATGCTTCATTAGATGCCATCCTTCGTCGTCAACACAACGAGGAGTGATAGCCAATGGACGTCGTGATGGTACTCGGTTTGGTGGCCTGCTTCATCGCAGCAGCACTTACAGTGCCGGCAGGATTCGGTTTGGCGACCATGACAACCCCCATCTTTCTGATTTGGTTTGAGCCTCATCAAGCCATTGCAGGAGTGGCCATCGTTCACGGTGCTCACAACGCCATCAAGGCTCAAATGCTGCGTCAACACATCGACAAGAAGGCACTCAGGCGATTTGGATGGGCCCTCCTTATCGGGGCCTTCATCGGTGCTCTGTTGCATCTCGTGATCCCCTCAGACCCCTTGCTGCTCTTGGTGGGCTTCGCTTTGGTGGTATTACCAATCCTCAAGGTGAGTGAACGATGGTCCAAGATTCAGCTACCTGAAGCCGAAGACCGAATCGGGGGGTTCGGGTCGGGGTTCATGGGCGGTTTGACGGGCCATCAAGGAGCGCTGCGTGCTATGTTTTTGCAGCCTCGACTACCAGATAAATCAGAGTATGCTGCAACGGCTGCAGTTCTGGCACTTGTTGTCGACATGACGCGAATTCCCGTTTATCTTTGGAACGACATCACGGTCTTGACCGACCAAACCTTGCTCTTGCTTGCATTTGTTGTGGTTGCCCTTATTGGGGCTCGCCTTGGTAAACGGTGGTTAGAGAAATGGAAGCGGGACGACATCCAAAAAGGCATCATGGTGGGTTTGGTTCTTACAGGTTTCATCTACATCCGAGAGGCCTTAATGGCGCTTTCATCAGCGTGATTCAAGCCAATGACGCAGGCGTTTGACACCTTCATGGATGTTTTCAACCGAGGTCGCATAGCTGATACGAATCAAACCCTCGCCACCCTTCATGAGTGAGCCCGGGATGACTTGTACCTGCGCTTTTTCGAGTGCTTCTGTTGCGAATTCCATATCGGTCATGCCTGTTCCAGTAATGTCGGCTAGGATGTAAAACGCGCCTTCTGGTTCAGGTACAACAACGCCAGGGAGGGACGAAAAAGCATCGTGTGCGACGCCACGTCGCTCTCGAAACGCATCTTCCATGACCTGTACCTCTTCGTCAAGACCCAAGGCAACGGTCGCTGCGGGCATCAAGAAGGTTGCAACGTGAGTTGCAGCACTGACATTGATTTTCTTGACTCCATTCATGACTTCGGTTGAACCGGTGATCCATCCTAGGCGCCATCCGGTCATGGCCCATCCCTTGGACCAACCACCAATGGTGATTGTGCGCTCAGCACCGCCTTCAAATTCACAAGGTGAAGTATACCCTTCATCCGTCCACACCAAGGTTGAATAAATCATATCATCGAGAATCCAAAGGTCGTGACGTACGGCAAATTCAACCAGTGCCTTTGTCTCTTGTCGGGTATAGACGGCACCCGTCGGATTGTTCGGTGAATTGATGATGATCGCTTTGGTTTGTGGTGAAACATGTGCTTCCAAAGCCTCCATGTTCGGGTGATAATTTTCTCGATTGACGGGGACATGGACGGGCGTTGCCCCGGTTAGACGTACCATGCCGTCGTAGGAAGGCCAGGCTGGTGAAAGGAGAAGCACTTCATCTCCGGGAGCAAGAACTGCCATCATCCCGTAGAGCAGGGCTTGTTTGCAGCCAGGAGTGATGACCACATCGCTGGGTGTTGCGTGAATGCTGAATTTGGTGAGATGGTCAGCGACTGCACCGCACAGGGCTTCGCTACCTTGAGGGCGCGTGTAGGCCGTCTCACCACGGTCAAGGGCTGCCTTTGCTTCATTGACAACGGCTTGTGGAGTGTCAAAATCAGGTTGACCAACAGTGAATCGAATGACTTCTGGCCCCGGAGGGGCGAGGAAGGCTGCAAATCCTGAGCCAACGAGGTCCAAGTTCGGATTTAGTTCAGGCATGTCCCTTTCCTCCCTTTGGTTGGTCTGATGTGCTTCGGTGCTCTCGTTTGCCTTTCAACTCTCGCATCACCAAAGGGGTTATTGTTTGATTTTGGAGCACGGACTGGGATTTGAACCCAGGTAAGAGGATTTGCAATCCCCGACGTAACCGCTCCGACATCCGTGCTTTAAACACGCCAACGAGAACCCCTATTTCAACGCGCCTTTCCTTGATGTTTTCATTTGATTTACACGCTATGTTCGCATCAGGGACGGGGGAAGACGGAGGTTTGTTTAAACGAATCTTCCTCAAGGAAGAGGTATGGCGGAAGGCGATGAAGTGAAGTCAGACCCCTCGGAGGGAAGACCCTTCTTTGAAATCGGTGAGGAAGCATCCAACCCACCCGCATCGACCCCTCCGACACCATTGTTCATGGGTTCATTGGGTACGTCAAACTCAATTCCCGTAGAGCATACGGCAACCCCAACCCAATTGACGGGAGACGTGTCGGTACTTTCCGGCTCCCAAACCTTCTCGCTCCCTCAAATTCCAGAAAAGCAAGGGATGCAATGGGGGCAATATTTCCTCGGCCTTTTCATTCCATTTGGCATTGTCATCGTCATGATCGTTATCCTGGGGCTCGTAGAATCACAAACCGACTATGATAATTATTTGCGCTACGAGAACATCGAGGTCACGAGTGAAGACAATTCCACCTTTGAATTCAGCATCGAGCCCACGGAAGACGAATTCCTCGATGGCGTCTATAACTACGATGGCACATATGATCAGGATTTTTACGTTTATGTCGTGGTCTATCCCGAACAAACATCGAAAACGGACGTGTATCAATATGGTTACTCGAATTCCGAGCAAATTGAGATCGGATATTACGACCCCTCAAACGGGACGGTCTTTTTCCAACTTGACAATCTTTCAGCGGAATCGATGGCGTTTGAAATCGGATATATCGATCGAGATCATTACTATTATGGCGACCAAAATCAACCGGTTGAAATCATTGAAACCATCTTTTGCATGCTGCCCTTCGTCTATATTGTTGGAATCATCGCATCCTTCATGAAAGGAAAGAAATCACTTGGCTATGGTTTGCTCACCGCCCTCCCAGCATCAATTGTTATCGGGCCTGCTCTTTTCTTCATCTTCTTGATCATCGCCTTCGGTGGATTGTAATGTCAATATTGCATTCACTTCACGGGAAACCCAGTAGTGCCTACTTTGCAACCCGTTATGCCGTGTTGCGTGAACCCCTTGGCATGCCTCTGGGCAGCGAACAATTGGATGATGATGGGGAAGCGGTCCATGCTTGGGTCGAGAAGGAGGAGTCCGTCGTTGCAGTAGGGCGCGCCCATATCATTCCAGAGAATTCTGATGGCTCAGGAGCCGATCATAAGGGTCCTGGGGCGGCTAAAATCCCAGCCTTTGGACCACTTGCAACTCAAACAGCGCATCGCCCCGCCTTCCAAATCCGGCAGATGGGTACGATGCCGAACCATCAGCGAAAAGGACATGCTGCACAAGTTCTTAACCGGCTTGAGGAGGTTATGGTCGAGCAATTGGGCTGTCGAACCGGCCTTTTACAAGCTCGAGAACACGCCATTCCCTTCTATGTCGCACAAGGTTGGACGATTATCGACGAACCCTATGAAATAGGCCAAATCGGGCCACATCGCTCTATGATGAAGAAATTTCAATGGTGAAGAGTATATATCTGCTCACTTGACCATAATTTCAATAGCAGGTTCCACGAAGCCCCAATAAAAATTAAAAAATGATAATTTAAGGTAAAGAAAGATGGATTTGCGCCCGAAAAGAGGGAACAAAGATGAGATCAGCACAAGACATAACAACGAAAGAACAAAACATAACCTCCGCTCAGAAGAAGAACATGAAGGGTTCAAGTTCTGAGAAGAATGAGAATTCAATTGACGCAGAGTTTGAGTATTATCTCTCTTCAAAATACAGATCAAAGTCCGATTCACAGCGCGACTTGTACTTTGAAAAATTACTTGAAGCATTCAAAACGCTCTCCCAAGAAGCGCCAGAAGTCTTTGATTCGATAGCTCCAGAAATGTTGCAACGGAGCATTTGGTCGTGGCGCGGGGCCGACCCCCTACTTTCAAAGAAATTCAATAATTGGATTCTAGGCGATTACCAATGGACTCCCTTTGATGAGATTCTGCCCAAAGATGAGATGCGACTTGAACGTCAGGACGTCCCTCGTTTGGATCCAAAACAATTGAGTGAAGCCCACCAATCATTCATCGAGGCGCTTCAAGAGAGATTTTACGGCGACCCCCATCGCTGGGATGCATCACGACGTGACCAATTCATTATTCTTGGAATGTTAGCTGCCGCTGGAGGTTATGGCGTACGCCAAGGCATGCTCATTCATTGCCTGGGGATCGGTCTTTCAGAAAGTGGGGTGCGGGGCTCAAATGCGGTCCGAGCTGCTAAAATTGCTCTATCGAGAACGGCGAAACCATACGGCTTCAAACTCTTTTCACCGGCTGTAGGCCATGGTTCAGAGCGAGTTCACGCCTTTGAAAACACAGAACTTGCAGAAATAGTCGCACGCTATGTGTTCCATCACGACGCCTACGTTCTTCTTCCAGCTACTCCAAATGCCCCACTCTTTCAATGAAAAGGCACCTTCGGAAAGCGAACATCCCATCGCGGTCTTCATATAGGGTAGAGCCTTTGTAGATGTTAGAGGGAACATTGGGTTCCCTATGAACAACCCGTGAAAAAACGATGAATACGGAGGATTTGAACGAGATACAGAACAAGAGAATTGCAAAGAGGGTCACTGGTTTACCCTCGCGTTCCCCAGTGTTTGGGCACGAAGCATCTCTTGTTTCTGGCATCGAATTTGATAGCACAAGTCGCGTAGCCATCGTTCAATCCCATACGTTGAACCCCACCGACCTTGATTTGAATCGTTATACTCGTGATTTCGATCTTTATTGGTGCGGTTCAGTGATGGATAGAGAGAACAGCGGGTTCTCTGTGTAACAACAACCCAAAACAAAAAGGAAAGTGAAAAACATGAAAACGAAAATGATGAGCGTACTATTGGCTTTGTTCCTCGCCCTTTCAGCTGTTTCGGCAGCCTCTGGCGACGGTTCTGACCCCCTTGACCCCTCAGACGGCGGTGCCGACTGGGATGGCGATGGTTTGACGAACTCCGAGGAGCAAACACAAGGTACCAACATGAACAATGCAGACAGCGATGGTGACGGTCTCCCTGATGGATGGGAAGTCTCGAACGGATTGAATCCAACCAACGGCGGTGACGGAAATGCGGACCCTGACGGAGATGGCTTGACCAACTCCCAAGAGTACGCTAAGGGTACCAACCCGAACAACTCCGACACTGACGGTGATGGAAAGTCCGACGCGACTGACCAATTCCCCAACGACCCCAACGACGGTGAATACTCCGACTCTGATGGTGACGGTATTCCTGATGCTTACGATCCAGACTTCCAGGAGTCTGGCGCAGGCGCAGGTAACGGCGGCACTGAAGGCGGTGGCGAATCCGAAGCAGGTGGCGAAGGACAGGGCGAAGGTCAAGGACAAGGACAAGGTCAAGGTCAAGGTCAAGGTCAAGGCCAAGGCCAAGGTCAAGGCCAAGGTCAAGGCCAAGGTCAAGGACAAGGACAAGGACAAGGTCAAGGACAAGGTCAAGGCCAAGGT
>Ga0209631_10006770_pt1 | contig 11714 bp, 8 predicted proteins | sample COG_08_FD_184752 | JGI IMG/M metagenome (GOLD analysis project Ga0209631, IMG submission 184752) | Pelagic Microbial community sample from North Sea - COGITO 998_met_08 (SPAdes) (version 2) | ecosystem: Environmental > Aquatic > Marine > Neritic zone/Coastal water | place: Helgoland, sampling... | reverse complement strand
CATCATTTATCTTAGATTTTTCAGCCGCCAATATATCTTTAACAGTTACTTCAAAAGTTGCTGGTTTTCCTGAAAGATCTGCTTTTTGATAATTTTCAGGAAATTTAACTTCTACAGATTTTTTATCATTAATATTTAGACCAACTAATTGATCTTCAAATCCGGGTATCATTTGCCCTGAGCCAAGCTCTAATCTATGATTTTCGGCTGTTCCTCCATCAAATAATTTTCCATCCATATATCCTTTAAAGTCTATTAAAACAGAATCTCCTACTTTAGATTTACGCTTCTTCTTAAGCGGAGCATAAGACTTTTGATTATTAGCAATATCTTCTAATGCCTTATTTATGTCCTTATCTTCGACTTCTGCAATTAACCTATCAAATTTTAATTTTGAAAAATCTTCTATTTTTATCTCAGGCATAATTTCAAGATTTATAGTAAATTTAACATCTGTTCCATCTAAAGGTTTACCTTCAAAATCAACTTTAGGCTGCATAGCAGGTTTAATTTTTTTATCAGTTAAAAGCTTCCTCATACTATCTGAAACTTGTTTTTCTACTACCTCGCCTGAAACCTGAACACCAAAACGACTTTTGACTATCGACATAGGAACTTTACCAGGTCTAAATCCATCTATTTTAGCAGTAGAAGCAACTTCTAACAATCTTTTATCAATAGCTTTATTAATTGTTGCTGAAGGTATTACTATCTTATAAGATTTACTTAATCCTTCACTTTTTAATTCAGTTACCTTCATATTTTTTCCTCAACTTATGGTGCGGATGGAGGGACTTGAACCCCCACGCCTTACGGCACTAGAACCTAAATCTAGCGTGTCTGCCAATTTCACCACATCCGCAATTAATTTATATTCATAAAAATAGTTATATATATTATATAGGGAAATCTAGCTAGAATTTAATTAAAATAATATTAATTATTATTTGTCAGTACTTGAGCACAAGCATCAACTATTGCTTCTGCATTTAAAGAATAATTTTCATATAAGTCTTTTAAGTTTCCCGATTGACCAAACTCATCAACTCCAAGTGATATTATTTTTTTTCCTACAGCACCACCTATCCAAGTTAAAGTAGAAGAATGTGCATCATTAATAGATATTATAACACTATCTCTATTTGAAGTATCAAATAGCTCTTCAATTCTTGACTTATTATTAACTCCAGAAGATTTATTTTTGTGTGATTGTTTCCAGTTTTTATATAGCCTATCATTCGAAGTAATAGATAATACAGAAACATTTATTTCATCTTCCTTTATAATTTCGGCAGCTTCTAATACCTCTGGTGCCATTACACCAGAAAAAACTATTATAATATCACTTGGTTTTTCAGATTTTTCTAACCAATAACCTCCAGATAAAATTTCATTTTCTAAAGAAGTATTTAATGTTCTTTGCAGTTGAGTAATATTTCTAGTTGAAAGTCTAATATAAACTGAACTTCCATTTTCTTCCTGCATGAAACTAAAAGAATATCTTAATATTACTTCTAGTTCATCTGCATAAGTTGGCTCAAACATTAGAAGACTAGGCTGCCCTATTCCTATTAATGGAGTAATAATAGATTGATGAGCTCCACCCTCTGGACCAAGTGAAATTCCTGATGGAGTCGCGATTAATAGGAATCTTGCATCTTGATAAACAGCGTAATTTAAAGCATCAAGTCCTCGTGAAATAAATGTGTCATAAATTGTTCCTATAGGAATTAAAGAAGAGCCAAACATTTTTTTTGATAAACCCGCAGCTCCTAAAGCTAAAAATAAATTATTCTCTGCAATGCCCAATTCAAAATGTTGGCCATCTGGGGAAATATGCCACTTTTGTGCAGAAACAACTTTTTCATCATGAAAAATATCAGTTTTTTTTATTCTATTATATATTTGTTTTTGATTAACCCATCCTCCCAAGCTAGTTGAAACAGTAACATCTGGAGAAAATGTAACTATTCTATTACTTAAGTCTGAGCTTTCTTTACCAATTTCATTAATGATCCTTCCAAAAACCTCTTGAGTGTTAGATAAATTTCCTCCTTTAAATTTTAGCTTTTCTGGTATTTTAATTTTATGATCCGAGTAAGTTCTATTATTATTTTTATAAAAAGAGCTTTTAGATAAAAATTTGATTAAATCTTTTTTAGAGGACTTAATTCCTGCATAATGATCCCATTCATCTCCATTCGCTATATTCAGCTCACTCTTATATACCTCCATTTGTTCATTATTCATTAAACCTGCGTGATTATCTTTATGACCTGCTAAAGGTAAACCAAACCCCTTAGTCGTATATGCTATAAAGCATGTTGGAACATCATCACTATCAGCCTCCATAAATGCTTCTAAAACTGCTTCAACATCATTGCCAGCTAAGTTTGACATTGTATCATTTAACTCTGAATCACTTAAAGCATTGATAATTTCTAGAGCGTCCTTATCATTTTTTAAATCATTATTTAGATGTTCTCGCCATCCTTTACTTCCTAAATAAGAAAGTGCTGAATATAAATCATTTGGACAATTATCAATCCAATTTAATATTTTATTTCCACCTTTTATTTTTGATAAACGTTGAAGTTTCTTTCCATACTTTAAAATTACAACTCTCCACCCCATGGAAGCAAATAACTCATCAATTTTTAAATGAAGCTCATCTGCTACTACGGCGTCAAGAGATTGTCTATTATAATCAATTACCCACCAACAATTCCTAACATTTTGTTTCGCACCCTCTAATAAAGCTTCATATATATTTCCCTCATCAAGTTCTGCATCACCTAGTAAGGCTACCATTTTTCCAAACTTATTTTGTTTATTAATAAAGTTATGTTTGTATAAATAATCTTGCATTAAAGACCCAAAGATAGTGATGGCACCACCTAAACCAACAGAACCAGTAGAATAATCTACATCATCTGTATCTTTTGTCCTAGAAGGATAAGATTGTGCGCCTCCAAAACCTCTAAAATTATCTAACTTTTCTTTAGTCTGATTGCCTAATAAATATTGTATTGAATGAAAAACGGGAGCAGCATGTGGCTTAACAGCTACTCTATCTTCAGATTGTAAAACTTTAAAATATAAAGCAACCATAATTGAAACAATTGAAGCTGAAGAAGCCTGATGTCCACCAACTTTTAATCCATCCTCAGACTTTCTTATATTGTTAGCATTGTGAATCATCCAAGCTGATAACCACGAAACTTTTTTTTCTATATCTTTTAAAATCTTTAAATCATTATCAGATACTTTTTTAGAATTTGAAATATTTCTTAATTTTTTATTATTCATAATACCCTCTATAAAAAATCAACTCAATAATACCTAATTAAATAATTTTTATATTGCAAAATTTGCTAAAAATAATATAAAATTAGCAATATTAATAATATTAAAATTTAATATATGGTATAAAATTGTGAAATTATGGATTATATAGAATATAAATTACTTAACTCTTTACAAAAAAATGCAAGATTAACTAATCTAGAGTTAGCCAAACAGGTAGGATTATCTGCTTCACCTTGTCTTAGGCGCGTAAAAACTCTTGAAGAAAATGGAGTAATAACTGGTTATTCAGCAATAATAAATCAAAATAAAGTTAATTTATCTGTTAATGTTTTTGTTCAGGTATCTTTAGAAAGACAATCAGAAGAAAGATTAAAAATATTTGAAGAAAGAATTATGGAGTATGAGGAAGTAATGGAAGCATATTTAATGACCGGTGAAGCAGACTATCTATTAAGAATAGTAGTAAAAGACCTACAAGCATATGAAAAGTTTTTGAAAAATAATCTTACTCAAATAAAAGGAATAGCAAGCATAAGATCTTATTTTTCATTAAAACAAGTAACCAGAAAATATAATTTACCAATCGTCAACCCTAAAAATAACAAATGAAAATATATAATAAATTAAGCACTTCTTTAATATTAAATAAAGCTTCTTCCTATGCTGTAGAGAAATCCTCGTCTAATACTTTTAAACTAATGCTTAACGCAGGAAAAAAAATAGCAAAACATATATGTTCTAATTATAAAAAAAGAAAAACTCTAATAATATGTGGAATTGGAGGAAATGGAGGAGATGGTTTTGTTACTGCTAACGAACTCTTAAATAAAAATTGGGAAATAGATATAGTTATTATTGGCAATAAAAGTAATATTAAAGGAGATTCTCTAAAAGCATTGAATAAATTAAAAATTATTCCACGTAAATTTGAAGATATTAACCTTAATGAAATTGAACTTTTTGTAGATGCATTATTTGGATTAGGTTTGTCGCGCAATATAAACAAGAAAACATCTCAAATATTAAGTATAATCGATAAACATAAAGCTCCAATAGTAGCAATAGATATTCCTAGCGGGGTAGATAGTAACTCAGGAGAAATATTAGGGTATGCCGCATATTGTGAATTGGTAATAACCTTCACAACTCTTAAGTATGGCCATATTCTTTTACCAGGATATAAAAAGTATAAAAAAATAAAAATAGAAAATATAGGAATAACTAAATCAACTTTGGAAAAAATATCTCCTAAAATTAATATTAATAATAAAAACTATTGGTTAAAAGATATAAAATGGCCAAAAATGAACGACCATAAATATTCAAGAGGTTATAGTTTAATAGTAGGAGGTCCTAAGAATATGACAGGTGCTGCTAGACTAGCGGCAAAAGCTGCGCAAAGATCAGGAAGCGGAATTGTTTGTGTCGCATCAGAAAAAGATGCAGAACAAATTTATTACATCTCACTAATTTCACAAATTGTAAAAAGCTATAAAAATTTAAAAGAATTTAAAGATATTATTGAGGATAAAAGGATTAATTCTATATTAGTTGGGCCTGGCTTAAGTGAAAATAATAATTCAATTTTAAAGGTAAAATCTATACTTAAAACTAATAAAAGTGTTATTTTAGATGCTGGAGCTATTTCTTGCTTTAAAGGGAAACTTCATATTTTAAAAAAAATAATATTAGATAAAGAAGTAGTTATTACTCCACATGAGGGAGAACTAAAAGCTATAATGCCACAATTAAATGGAAATTGTATAGATAAAGCACTAAAAGCATCTTCAGAGTTAAAATGTATAGTAGTTTTAAAAGGAGCAACCACAGTAATTGCATCACCTAATAATAAAGCTCTAGTTAACTTTGCAGGAGCAAAATGGTTAGCATCAGCTGGAACTGGCGATGTGCTTGCTGGAATAATATGTGGTTTACTATCAAATAAAATGGAAAAATTCCAAGCCTCAGCTTTTGGAGTATGGCTACATTCAGAAATTGGAAAATATTTAGGACCTGCCCTAACTGCAGAAGACATACCTAGAAATATAAATATAGTTTATAAAAAACTACTAAAAACATATATTTAAAAAATAAAATTAAAATTCTATTTGAAGTCTAGCTCCTATAGAATTAAAATCTTCGCTTAGTGGACCTGCTGAATCAGTATGAAGAATATTAAACATAGTTTTTGTAAAAGCGGTCATATACCAATTAATGCCTAAAGTATAAGAATTAGCATTTCCTCCATCTATATTTTTATCACTTAAATCAATTTGACTGGCTCTTAATGCAACTTCCCAAGCTCCTATTCCACCTTCCATAATTGAAATTTTTGGTTTTAGACGCCAAAATTGAGCAAAGTAAGCATTATAGTTTCTAGCATCATCAGTTATCATATATCCTGCCTGAAAGAAACCTCCATTAAATTGAGGATTAGTCTGTGTCTTTCTATTTACTCCTAATATACCCCATTCACTTTGAAGAGAAAGCGGCCCTTCCACCATAGCAAATTCATAGCCAACATAATAATAGTTATCTAAATCAGTAATAATACCTGTATCAACTATAAAATCTCCGCTGACAGATGTCTCTCCTTTCGATCTAAATCTAAGAGTAGAATCTCTTAATCCATTAGTAAATGTATTACTAGGATTAGCTGTTCTATAATAAGCAGTAGCTCCTAAATGTAATGCCTTAAAGCGCTCTTTAAAGGGTTGCCAAGCAATTCTTCCATGAACTCCCATTCCTTCATCATCCGTGCTTGCATTTTTATAAGGTTCCCCATAAAGTCCAAATCTTAAATAATAATCATCTCCTCTATAAGTTGCAGCCGCTCCCATAGCAGGTGAACCTGCTCCATAGATAAAAGTTGCTTGAGGCATTGCTGCTTCCATAAATTGTCTTTGAGAAGAAAAATTAGATGCATCTAAACCAACTGAATTGCCAAACAAACCTACAAATAACCACCAAGGTTTAAATCCTCTATATATTCCCATAGCAGCTCTCAATCCATCATGCGGATTATCTCCACTATCGGCATAGTCATATGATAAAAACCAAATCCAGTCTTTTTCAGAAACCCCAGCAAAAGTCAATCCTGCTCTTCTTACTATGAAACCATCAGATAAATCATTATTTGTGTTATAATTAGCATCTTGATTATAAACTGCAGATTCTAATTGAATTAAACCCATCACTCCTGCTGAATATTTCCCGTCAGCTGATCTTAACTGAGGCAAAGGTCCAAAAAAAGCAGTTTCTGGATTATATATCTTGTTTTTAGAGGATGAAATTACATCTTCAGATTTTTCAATTAAAATTTCTTCTTGCTTTTCTGCTACTTGAGAAGTTTGAGAATTATTACTACGCCCTGTTGAAGGAATATTATTTTTTAATTCTTTAATAATGATTTCTAATTGATCAATTCTCTTAGATTGAATTTCTATTATTTTATTTTGAATATCTAATTGCTTTTGTATATCTGTATTATTTGCATATGCATAATTCATAAAAGTATGTAAAATTATTAATAATTTAAACAAAACAATCATTGTTTCCTCCATATTAGCTAATTATGTATATTATTTTGCAAAAGTATTCAAATAACTATATAACATAACAGATATACATATATAGAAAAAAGCTATTCTAGTTATTGCTTTTTCCTATAATCAATGTTATTAAAGTTTTTTTTAGGTAATAATTTAAGTAATAAAAAGGAATATAATGCAGTTATTTAAAGTAAAATATAAAATATTTTTTTTAATAGTAATATTTTTAAGCATAGCTTCACGTGCCTTTAGTCAAGAAAAAATAGATGATATAGAAGTTATAGGTATCTCTCCTTTACCAGGTATAGAAATTGATAGAAATAAAATTCCTAATGCTAGTCAGAGTTTGCGTGAAATAGATTTAGACAGTTCTACTGGGACTACTATTGTCGATCTATTAGGAGAGAAATTAACTGGCGTAACAATAAAAGACGTTCAAAATAGTCCTTTTCAGAAGAATATTGACTATAGAGGATTTACTGCTGCTCCGCTATTGGGAGAATCTCAAGGTTTAGCTGTTTATTTAAATGGAACTAGAATTAATGAAGGATTTGGTGACACGTTACAGTGGGAATTAGTACCAGAAGCTGCATTAACTAATATTGATTTAATGAGTTCAAACCCTGTATTTGGTTTAAATGCTTTAGGAGGATCTTTAGCTTTAACTACTAAAAAAGGATTAGATTTTCTCAATACAGACTCTTCTGTAGAAAATCACTTTGAGTTTGGAGGTGCTGATTGGGTTAATGGCAATATTGAATTAGGTGCGGGAGATGAAAGTCAAGGACTATATGTTGCTATGGAAAATTCTTACGATGGCGGATGGAGAGATAATAGTGCTGGCGACGTTAAAAGACTATTTATAAATTATGGGAAAATATTTGAAAATTCTGACTTTGATTTTACCTTTATGAATGCAGACTCAAATTTAAATGGTAATGGAGTATCTCCTACAGAATTGTTAAAAGTAAGAAGAGAATCTGTTTTTACGTGGCCTGATTTTACTAGTAATAAAGTTTATTTAGCTGCATCAAATGCTAATTTTTATCTAGAGGATGATTCAGTAATAAATACATCTGTTTACTATAGAAGATTAATAAGAGACACGCTAAATGCAGACGAATTAGATGCTGAAGAATGCGCTGAAGATAACGCAACCCATGCAGAACAACTGGAAGATGATTTTGGAACAGCTGATGAACCAATATGTGGAGAAGCAGATGGGGATAATTATGAAGTTTTAATAGACCAATTTGGAAATGCTATTTCTAATAATGACGCCATAAGAAAGTATGGACTATTAAATAAATCTTCGACTATGACTGTTACTTGGGGTGGATCTGCACAATATAATATTAATACAAATTATTTAGATAAAATGCACAATATTATAATAGGTGCATCTGTTGATAAAACACGAACAGCTTTTCATTCTCGAGGTGAGTTAGGGCAGCTTCATAATAACAGAACAGTTTCCAACTTATTAAATACTGAAGGAGGTTTTATCACTCTAGAATCAATTAGAGAACATAGTGGTTCAAGTGGTGGAAAGGAATCAACAAATGAGAGAGGCGATGTTGGAAGTGCACAACTCGCATCCAAAACTGATTATTACGGTATATATGTAAATGATTTGTTTGCTTTAGATAATAAAACCGATATTACAATTTCTGCTCGTGCAAATTTAGCATATGTAAAACTTTATGATCATTTAAAAACATCATTTACTAGAACAGAAACTAATACAGGAAGTCATAGATACTTTAGAATTAACCCTGCTATTGGCATGACGCATAATTATGATGATAACTTAGCTTTTAGAGCTAGCTATAAAGAAGCTAACAGAACGCCAGCACCAGTCGAACTTTCTTGTGCATCACCTTCGGCTCCTTGTAGATTACCTAATGCTTTTGTTGCTGATCCTCCACTAGATCAAGTTATAACAAGAGGTGTGGAATTTGGAGCAAAAGGAAAAATAGATAATCATTATTGGGAGGCTACTTATTTTCACTTCATAAATTTTGATGATATTCAGTTTGTTAGTACTGGCACAGGTAAGTCATCTGGTTATTTTAAAAATTTTGGGGAAACACAAAGAAGAGGTATAGAGCTAGCATTAAACTCTCGATTTAAAAATAGAATAGGAAATCTAGATCTATATTCTAATTATTCTTATCTACAAGCTACTTTTGAATCAGCTCATACTTTACCAGCCGCTAATCATCCAACGAGTAATAATGATATTGAAGCAGGTGATTATCTACCAGGTATGCCTGAACACACTTTTAAAACAGGTATTAATCAAGAATTTTCGTCTCAGTTAAATGCTGGTTTAAATATGACGTATTCATCTGGAGTCTTCTTGAGAGGCGATGAGTCTAATCAATTAAAGAAAACTAATCCTTATGCTGTTTTCAACGCAGATGCATCTTGGAAATTAAATACATCATTTTCCTTTTTTGCTAGAATAGATAATATTTTTGACTCTAAATATGAAACTATGGGAGTACTTGGTGAAGCCTCCTCTTCTGAGGTAAATGTACCTATATCAGAATTAGGTGATACAGGAAGCGGAGAAACAGCTGTAGGACCTTTGGACCCAAGATTCTATTCGCCTGGAGCACCACGCTCATTCTTTATAGGCCTTAGGGTTAATTGGTAATATTTTTTAATTAGTAATTTAAAATTATAAATGCTAATAAATTGGACTTATTATGGAAAAATATAATATAGATTTGTTAGCATTAATTTTAAAGGGTGGCCCAGTAATGATTTTATTATTGGGTTTATCTATTATATCTTTAACTATAATCATTATAAAAATAATCCAATTTTATAAATCAGATTTACACAATATTAAAAAAATTGACGCTGCTATGGAGATGATTGAGAACAATAAATTATCTAATGCAAAAAATTTATTAAATACAATTTATAATCCCGCTGCAAAAATACTATTAGTTACTATAGAATCTCAAAAACTTTCTGAAGAAGATAAAGAGAACCAAATATCTATTGCAGCGGAAAAAGAATTAAGAAATCTTGAATTCTTACTAAAACCATTGGAAGTAATATCTAATATTGCTCCACTTTTAGGTTTACTCGGAACAGTTATTGGTATGATAAATGCTTTTTCAAAATTAGAAGAAGCTGGAAGTAGAGTTGATCCTGCTATTCTGGCAGGTGGAATATGGGAAGCTCTTCTAACTACAGCTTTTGGACTTATTGTTGCCATTCCAGCTTTAGCTGCTTTTTACTGGTTAGATGGAAGAGTTGATAAGACAAGAGAAGATATGCGGCACCTAATAATAAAAACTAATATTTTGCTAAAAAATAAAAAATAATGGCTCTTTTAATTAGAAAAAAGAAGAGTATAGATATTAATGTAGCCCCTTTGATAGATATAGTTTTCTTATTATTAATATTTTTTATGTTAACTAGCGAATTTACAGACTTTAAAACTATTGATATGATATCACCAAATCAAAGTAATGCTAGCATTGAGAAAAAAAACCTCCCAATTATAATAAATTTATCAGAAGAAGGATTAATAGAAATTGATAAAGCAGAAGTTAAATTAGAAAATTTATCAGAAATAATTCAAATGAAATTAATTAATTCTAAAAATAAGAAAATTGTTATTTCAACATTAAACGAAACAAAAATAAATAATTTAATAATAGTAGTAGATATGATTAGAAGTTTAGGCATTGAAAATATTGCTTTAATAACTAAAGAAAAATGATGAATATTCTAGAAAAAAGAATAAGAAAAAAAAGGTTACCAAATCTGGTTCCCCTAATTAATATTGTTTTTTTATTGTTAATATTTTTTATGTTATCAGGAACGCTGTCAAAAAAAGACTTATTTGAAGTAGATCCTCCTTTATCATATACTGGCTCAAACGCTGAAAGCCCAGAAATGACTATTCTTATTAGAGATGATAATAAAATATCTTTAGATGACAAAATAATACCTTTAAATAATCTAGAAGCTTATTTAACTTCTTTGCTAAAAAATAAAAGCATTGAAGAAGTCCTTATTAAAGCTGATGGTAATGCTTCTTCAGGTACACTCTCAAAAGTTATTAGAATGATTAGAAATACTGGAATTAAGAGAGCTGCAATAGTAACTAAAAATATATTATAAAAATGATAAGTGTCTTTGATAATAATATTAGCAATAAAATTATTTTATCTAGTGCCTTACTTGCAATAGTTTTTCATGCCTCTTTAATACCAATTAGTTCTTTAATAAAACTAGATAAAGTAGAAGATACAGAACCAAAAATTATTTTAGAATTAATAAATGAGATCAAAGAAGAAACTCCTGTAATAAATAATATAAATCCTCCAGAGATTTCTCAACCTCAAAAAGTTATCAAGCCTCCTGTTTTAGATGCACCAAAAAATATTAAGTTAGAGCAAGTAGATAATACAACTGCGGTTATTGATTTACCTAAAGATATTATTTTACCAGATAACTTAAAACCTCTAATTAATAATAAAATTGATATTCCAAAAAATATTGAAAATCTTAATAGTGATTTATCAATTGATGATCTTCCAAATATTAAGAGCACCAAACAAATAAAAAAGAATGAAAAACCTATTATGACGATAAATAAACCCAATTTTTTAGTTACTACTGATATTGAAAAACCTATTAAATTGAAAGATAATTTAATATCACAAAATATTAATTTACCTAATAAGCCAATCAAGCAAGAAGCAAAAAAAGAAATTGTAAAAAATACTGAAATAAAAAATGACAAACTTTCTGCAAGTGAAATTAGTAGCTTAGAAACTTATAAAAATAGTATTAGGTCAATAATACAATCTTTTGCGATTAACA
>Ga0209631_10006764_pt1 | contig 11721 bp, 9 predicted proteins | sample COG_08_FD_184752 | JGI IMG/M metagenome (GOLD analysis project Ga0209631, IMG submission 184752) | Pelagic Microbial community sample from North Sea - COGITO 998_met_08 (SPAdes) (version 2) | ecosystem: Environmental > Aquatic > Marine > Neritic zone/Coastal water | place: Helgoland, sampling... | reverse complement strand
TACGCATATGTATGGCCAAACTTGATGGACTCTCAAACACCTTCTCGCAAACATCGCACTCGTGTTGTTGCGTTCTCTTTCTCTTCGCTCCTTTCCTAAAATCCGCTTCTTCTCTTTGTATATGTTCGTCCATCTCATCATCATCATCATCCTCCTCCTCCTCAACAACAACAAAAACATCATCATCATCGTCGGGTGGTATTTGCACACACACCACCACCGGTGCTTCTTTTTCTTCTTCTTCTCCCTTCAAAACCGTCCTCGCGTTTACCGCGCGCTGCGGATTTGGATTCTTTTTTCTCATACTTATCTTCTCATTATTCTCCGTCGTGTTCTCTTCTTCTCGCGTTTCCTACGGTGTTTAAGGGGACACACAAAACTCGTGTTGATGGCATAGCGATGTTCACCTAATAAGGAGTGTGAAAAGTCCGGCGTTTTGAGCCGAAAAAGAGATACAAAAAAACTAAAAATAAAAACGGCAAAATTTGTTTTTTTACGAAAAACAATTTACACAGCTTTGACCGTATCTTTGAAGCCGTCCGTGAGAAGAAGAACCAACATGTCGAAGGAGGAGGAGGAAAAGGAGGCGAAAAAACAGCGAGAAGATATAGTCGATCGTCTCGAGGACGTTCGGGAGGAGTTACGTCGCGTGCTCGTCGAGAACGCGCAACAAACGCACCCTCGAGCAAAAGTCAAAGCGAAAGGGACGGACGTTTTGGTGGTCGATAAAGAAAGGTTTGAGAAGTTGGAGAGACAATCGAAGGAGGAGGTGGCAAAGGCGAAGAGGAAGGTTTCGGAGAAGATTGAGCGGTTAGAGAGAGAAGCGGAGGAGATTAAGAGAGAATGTTTCGATGGCATGGAGACGAGGAGGTGCGCGGTGACCACGTTCGCGTGCGAGGAGAGGGATGAAATTTTTCGAGATCCAGTGGCGGTGACGAATTTTGGTATACCAAAGAGGAAGAGTGATGATGATTGGGAGGTTAATGGCGTGGGTAAAATGCAGTTTTTAAGCGAGGTTGGTTTGATGGCATCGTCAGAATCGGATGTTTTGGAGAAGAGCGCTTTGAATAATGAGGGACTCGCGTCGACGAAAGACTCCGCCGGCGAAGACGAAGAGCGACAAATCGATCGACTTTTGTACGACGTACACTTCCAGCTTCAATGCACCACGCCAGAGCGAATGAAAATGCATCACGCGATGTTGTTACGGTCGGCGAGAATTAAAAAGAAAAAGTTTAACGCGTTATTTGACGACGTCGTCTTCGAGAAGAGTCGCGTGGTGGATCGCGCCAAAACGGCGTGGAAGAAAGCGAAGAGTATAGCGCGAGGTGCGTTGAAAGAAACGCCGGCGACACAGTTCGAAGGCATTCGCACGGACTCGTTTTACAAGATAGAGAGTAGGTTTGAATACGGCAACGCGTGGGATATCGTCGCGCGATTGAACGCGTTGGCGAATACGCGTCCGATGCATTGGTTGGAAGAGGAAGGAAAAATTTTTGACGTGCGCGAATCGGAAATGTCGAGCAGATTTCTCGACGAGAGTGAAGACGGAAACGATGATCTTGATGACGATGGAAACATAAAGATGAATGACATCAATAACGACACCGAAAAATCAAACAACAATGCCGTGAGTATGAAGAACGCTTTGAAATCAATGTTTGCGAGAAGCAGCGCGGAAAACGAGGACGATTCGGACGGCGAAGAGGGAGACGAGGACGACGACGACGAAGGCAACGACGATGCCGACGTGAGCGATCCATCCGATGATGATGACGACGAAGACGGGATTGACACGAATATAAACATGTACGAAGATGAAGCACCGTTTGAGAGAAACTTGCGCCTCCGCGCGAAAGCGGAACGATTCGAACAGAAGAAGAACAAGAAGATACGCGAGGCGAAAAAAATCGCCTTTCAACGCCTTCTCGATATCCAAGACGAAACCGTGAAAAATCGCGTGCGATTGAACCATCGAGTACTCGAGCTCGAACAAACAAAACACAAAGTCGAAGTCGAAGTGCTATCGTTGGAATATCGTGCGGCGAGAGTGTTCGAACGGTTAAGCCGAATTGAAATTTTGGACGACGAGGACGAAACGATGTCGCGACCGGACGAGACGCTCGAACGATTACAGCGCGAGGCGCGCGAGGCCAAAACGGCGTTCGAGAACCACGGACCTGAGCTCGCGAACGCTAAGATGCGATTAGAAGCAACGTCAGACCAATTAAAGATGAACGAACGACAATTTAGACGAGAGACGAGGGATTCACCGGCGGCGGCTATTCACGCCGATACTTTGTTGGTGTTGTATCGACAAGACGGTCCAGTTTTGCGCAAGAAGAATACTTCTTCTTCCTCCGCTTCTTCTTCTTCGAATATTAACACTGGACATAATGCGACGTCTACCGAAGCTTCTTCTTTAGCAGCCGAACGAACGAAGCTCCGCCGCGAATCCGTTTTCTCTCCGGCGTCGATGATGCAAACGCGAAGTAAATCGATAGTCGCGTTAACTTCATCCGGAGGAGATGTCTTGGCCGAGAAAGGAGCGACGACTGCAGCAACAGTGGCGACGGCGACACTCGCTACTCATAACAGCAAACCAGCGACGTACTTTCCACTCTCACTGGACGAAACCTGGTTTGAAAAGCTAAACGCTCACCGCACGCAGAGACAAAATTTGGAAAAAGTAAAGGCGCAACAGAAAGCGACGCGAGAGACGTGCGAGGTGACGCTCAAAGTTTTAGAGCAGACGCTCGACGAAGCGACGAAGAGAGTCACCGAAAGACAGACGTATTTGAAGAAACAATTCAACGAACGGTTCGAACGCGCGAACGATTGCGACGTGACGATGAAATTACCGTGCGGATTAGTCGAAACACTTTTCCTCGACGAGGACGATAGCGGCGGTGACGATGGTGATATTTTGTACCTTCCGCGAAACATCGTCGAAGAGTTGAACACAGCTGCGAATTCGCGTCGAGAAACGATGATAAATTTGAGAATTGCCAACAAGAAACTGTCTACGAGCATCGAGTGCTCGAAATGGTGCATCGAATATGCGAAAGGACGAAATTCGGAACACATCGAACGGGCGAGGGAGTTGGCGCTGTTGCGTTCGTCCAAGAGTTTACAGCTGTTTATAAAAAGCGGGGGGTACAGCAAGAACAGTTTAGAAGAAAACAATAACAAGAAGAAAAGGAACAGTACGAATGAACACGGCGACGGTGACGACGAAGACGACATCGACGAGAAAGAGATTGGCGACGCGGCAAACGCCAAGGCGAGGTTTCGGCACAACGACGCCTTGCACGAGAAGGAGCGTAAAATGTGCGAGGAACGTCTGAACGAGTTGGAGAAGAAGAAGGCGAAATTGAGAAAGACGATTGCGAGTTTACTGATTGAAGGCGAACGTGAGCATTTGCGATCACCAGAAATGGCCCCGCACGGTACATCATCCATATCCAATGAAAGAAGAAGAAGAAGAAACGACGAGAAGGCGTTTGTAATCTCAGTCCAGTGAATAAATAATTAGAGTAGTTAGTTTTTCAATCCGAGTTGTTCGCTGACGCCGTAACTTCTCGCTGCCCCTTCTAACGTGTTTTGCAACAAAATCGCAATCGTCATCGGCCCTACACCACCTGGGACCGGCGTCATCTTCCCGGCAACTTTCTTGCAACTCTCGAAATCGCAATCGCCGACTAATCGGTATCCTAACTTCTTCGTCGCGTCGTCTTTAGCGTTGATGCCGACATCAATTACCGCCGCGCCGGGTTTCAACCACGAACCTTGGACGTACTCCGTCACTCCACACGCGGCAATCACAATATCTGCCTCTCTAATCGCCTCCTCCGGGTTCTTCGTGCGCGAATGCACTACAGTTACCGTGGCGTCGTTTCTTTGCAACAACAACGCCGCCGGCGTACCGACGACGTTCGAACGGCCCACGACGACTGCTTTCTTCCCTTTCATTTCTACGTTGGAGCGTTTCAACAACTCGATGCATCCTCTTGGCGTGCACGGCACAAACCTCGGCTCTTCTCTACCTCGTTGACTCAGCGCGCCGATGTTCAACGGGTGGAACCCGTCCACGTCCTTCTCGTACGAAACCTCCTTCAACACTCGCTCTTCGTTGATGTGTTTCGGCATCGGCAACTGCACTAAAATCCCGTGAATATTCGGGTCCGCATTATACGCTCTCACAACTTTTAAAACCTCCTCTTCCGTCGCGTCTTCGGGTAAATCCGTCCCTTCCGATCGAATCCCCACTTCCGCGCACATCTTCTTCTTCGAACGCACGTAACTCTGCGAGTCCTTCCTCTCGCCAACTAAAACCACCGCCAAACCCGGCGTGTTCCCGTTCGCGATCGTTTTCATCCGCTCCACTTTCTCTTTAATCTCCTGGCGAATCTCTTGCGCGATTTGCTTCCCGTCGATGAGTTCGCATCCCGGGGAGAATTCCCGCTTTAACACGGACGCCGCCGTGAACGCGACGCCGCCGTACAGGACTTGCTCGAACGTCGTCAAAGCATTCGACGAATTCAAAGCAGGTGGTGGTGTCGCTTTCTTGTTCGACGACAGTTGCACGCACTCATTTTTATTCCTCGGCGGCGATAACTCGTGATGATGATGTTGATTGCTGCCGCTGCTGTTGCCGCGCGCGAGTGCCATCGTCATCATCATCCCCCGGCGGCGATGGTGTTGTAAAACGACAGAAGAACTTCGACGACCCCTAACGGTGGTGATCATTTTTGTATCAAAACCAACGATGCTGCAACCAGAACGAGGAGCAGACAATCCGACGACGGCCATTTCTCTTTTCCTTCTTTGCGCTTCTCTCCGATGAAAAGCTCTTTCTCCGCGACGACGGTGATGCGATGATGGTGATAACGATGAAGATGTGCGGGTTAGATTTGTGGAAAATTTTCAAAAACTCAAGTGTTAAAACTGTTGGGTAGTAGTAAAATGTTAGCGTCGCTGTTGTTGTTGTTGTTCAATTTGCGCTATTTTTGTGAGCACGTATTCCGAGAGCACGGAGCAGTTATCGTCGTTGATGTTGGATGCATAGAGGCCTTCGATTTCGCACTTGCGTCCGAGCGCGTGCATTTGCTCGAGTTCGCTTTTGAAAGTGGAGTACAGAGGCCCGCGTTTTCTCCGTAACGCGTTGGCGATATCTCGAGACTCTTTCTTCGTGTGCTTGGACGTGAGCACTTTACCAGCGGCGAGTATGTCCTCGTGCGAGACTCCGAGGAACACGGCGTTTCGAAGCGCGTACTTTGTCGATTCGTTGACATTCGAAGCACCTCCCGTGACGTATGTCGAATAGATCCATAAGCCGCTCGGATTCCAATCGACCAAGACGTAGATCTTACACGTGCGTTGTACGCCGGTTAAGGCCAGCCGATTTAAGAACGCGCGCGTCGGCAAATCCGGAAAGCCTTTCGCAGTAACAACTGCGCACGGATACCTCTCCCAAATTCGTTCTTGTACGAGTTTGTTAAACACGGCGTCCTTCTCCACGACGAGAATGAATGCGCACAGCGAGGCGTCGATGGATAAACTCTCGATCGTTTTTAAATCACCCGGGATCGTGAAGCCCGAACCATCGAGTTTTGAACAATCCACGAACGTTTGAGTCACATCGTTTCGGAGAGATACTAAACCGACAACTAAACCTTTCGATGCGCTCGTGATATTCAACGCGCCTCGATCGATGCGCAGCAAACCTGCGATATCTTTGATCGCGTTCAACACGTGAACGACTTTAGAGAACAACAACGGTTCTTTCGCGGAAGCGCAATAATACATCTCCCTTTGCGTGACTGTCTTCCCTTGACGAACGTTCGTGTGAATCAAGTTCAACATCGCGATGACTCTTGCAAACGTAATCGTGTTCAATCGTATCGACCTCGTTTTCTCGCTTTCAACAAATATTTTCTCGTTTTCAGACCACTCGTGCAAAGGCACGTGCAGGTCGTAATACTCGACTGGAAACGCCTCGTCTCGACAAATCTCCGACGCGAGACTGGACATCAATCGGTGCACCACGCGCTCGATTTGAAAACACACCTGATCCGCTTCATCCGCGATGTCTATGCGAGGAGGAGAAAGAGAACGAGGAGAAAGAGAACGAGGAGGAGAAGGTCTTGGCGCCGGACTGTCTTCCTCCTCAAAGTCGTCGTCGTCGTTGTTGTTGTTATTAATATCTTCGTTCATTTCCGGCGGTGATTCCAAGAGCAACAACTTTTCGTCGTCGTCGTCGTTATTCTCGTCTTGTTGGTCTTCTTCCTCTCGTCGTCGTCGTCGTCGTCTGGTTACGGTGGAAGCCGCAAAGAAGCCGGACATGATGATTTGATTCGACGCGTCGAGTATTTTAAAATCTGACGACGAAAATCCTTCACTTCTTTCTCTCTCTCTCATCGAATAATGTCTCTCAACGGCGGGAAAAACAAGAACAAAGGCTTCGCGAACGCGAAGCTTCAAAGAAAACTCCCTCAGCCTCGCACGTTTTTCCAGCTCAATTGCAACGGTTTGTTCGAACATCCGAGATTTTGTCGAAATTCTCGGTACGACTTTACGAATCCGAACCAGACGATGACGAGGCGAAGCGGCGAGTGCGGATGTTGCCCGCCGGATTCGTATTACGAGACTGAGTTGAAAAAGGTTTTTGAATACGTGCGAGAAAATCAGTTCCACTTGTGTTATTTCAGCGAGACGTGGGTGTACGGAGAGGACGCGAAAGGCACGGAGCCGGTGACGGAACATCCTCTCTCGTGTGGCCCAGGTGGTGCTCAGAATGGTGGAAGAGAGGAGGAAACGTGGCTTCATAAATACGGGTTGAGCGAGACGTACAGAGCGTATTTTTCGCTGCAACACCGTAACTACTTCGGGAGTCGAGATACCGCGTGGGCCGGGAACGTCGTTTTCGTGCACAAAGACGTGCAACCGCCGGTGAAAATTCTAAGACACGCGGATATCGGCTTGACGCAAGGCAACGCTCAGTACCAAGGTCGGTATCTCGAGTTTGAGTTTCCGGATGGGTTTCACGTTTTGACAACATACATGCCGTTTAGTGGGTTTAATGATAACAGATCGAGGACGAAGAAAAAGATTGCTTTGAGGAAAACGTTGGACTTAGCGGTGAGAGAAAGGTTAGTGCAGTTGCGCGAGGCGAAGAAGGAGTTTGTTTGGATGGGCGATTTGAACGTTTCTCCCGGCCCGTTGGATCATTTTTTAGGAGAGCCGGGGAGAGAGGATGAGTACGCGATGTCGATGCAAGAGAAACAAGACGGGACGCACATAGAAGATATAGACGACAGAGGGGAGTGCGGTTACACGCCCAACTTGAAGAAACGGTTCCACGAAACCGTGCGATTGGCGGATGGCGTGGACGCCTTTCGACACTTGTCTCCTTACACACGGATTTACACGCAACCACACCCCGCACCGGGAATAACGAGGTGGGATCATTATATCGTGAGTAAGAAAATAATCGAGGAAAATCGATTAGAGGAGTGCGAAATATATCCGGACAAATGTTTTAGCAGCGACCATTGCGTGGTAACGATGAAGTTGCGTTCGGCGAGCGAGGCGGGGACGAACTCGTCCAAGAAGAAGAAAGTTTTTGAAGAAAACGACGACGACAGCAAAAATAGCAAAAACATGTCGATGCTCGAACAGCTGCGCGCGACAAGCATCGACATGCAACAGCTGCGCGCGAAAAGGCTGAAAAGATTCGCGAATCAATAGGTTGGTATTAAATTGAGGCCAGTTTTGAATTTTTTGTACCACCCAATCGCGGTTTTGAGAAAAACCGCGACAAGGAGAGAAACACTACTTTACTAGTTCTAATGAATAAAAAAAAAGACATATAAACACATGTTTACGTTGCATATATAGTAATTATGAGTCTGACGCTCTCCCAACTGAGCTATCGCGGCTTATGATGTTTCGATTTTATATCGAATGGTGTGTGCCTGCCACAATCGGGTTTCGATCCCGAGGCCTCCAGATAAACCTTGGGTTATAGGGTTTAGTATAAGAAGTATTAACATTTTTGTATTTTTTCTTCTTTGTTGTTTTTCTCTTTCTTCTCTTTCGACTGCTTCACAACAGAAAGAACAAAAATTCGATCGAACTTTCGATCATCATGCGCTGTACCAAACCGATGATGTTGCACTCGTCCTCGTCGTCCTCGTCGGTGACGACGACGAATAATACTAACAGTAACAACAACAGATGCGTAATGAGCGCGAAAAGTTGTTATTTTTTGAAGAATCAACGACAACAACAACAACAACAACAACAAATCAGACGACGCCAACGACGGGTAAAATTCGTTCCTCACGCCGCCGGCAAGAATGCATCGTCTTCAACGAACAAAAACGAGAAAGGAGAGGACCTTTCAGGACCAGAAATCTCCGAAGAAGAAGTGAAATCGAAAAACCAACTCTTCGGCCAAGAAGTTTTAAACGTGGACGAACTCGACGAGGAGGTGAAATCTCTCGCGGTATCCAGCGAAGAGACGCAAGTCCTCAATCGAGAGCACCACATCGAAGGGTTCGTGGCGATATCGGACAGCGGAAGGTCGGGCGCGAGGAAAGTTTTATTGACGCACCCATCCGGAGCGACGTGCGAGATTTACACGAAAGGCGCGTCGGTCGCGTCGTGGACGTTACCGAACGGAGGGGAAGTTTTGTTCACGCCAGACTTTTCAGACTTTAAGAACGAAGCGCCGAGAGACGCCGGGTTGAGCTATAACTTCCCGCACTGGGACGGGTTCGATTTGCATTCGATGAAGAAAAAAGGAGAAGAAGAAAACGAAGAAGAAGAAAACAAAGGAGATGCAAACGAAATCGACTCGAAAGAAGATTTTAACATTCGACAGATGAACTTTGATATTTTGGATACCGGGATAAGAGAGTTGTGGAATCCGGAAGACAACACGTACACGGCGAACCCGTACGTGACGATTTATACGACGGACGACGACCAATCGAGGAAGAAGTGGAACGACAACGCGTTTCAAGTCACTCTTACTTTTACTCTCGAGTTTGACGCGTTGAATATATCTCACTCGGTTGAGAACAAGAATAATAACATAGATAATGGAGAGAGCAGCAGCACTAGTAGCAACAACAACAACAACGTAGACGAATCATCATCAAATCTCGATTTCGAGTACGCGAGCGGGTATCGAGGCCACGTGAGAGTGGCAGATTTAACCGCGGTTCCACCGCGAGCGTATTATTTAGGCTTAGACGATTGCGTGTATTTCGACATGACCGACACCGAGAAAACTGGAGGAGATCCGCAGGTTAAGTTTACAAAAGATTTGGACGAGTACGACGAAAAGTGTTTCACTCTGAAAGAGAAAACGGAAAGAGTGTACGCCAACGTGAAGAGAGACTCGACGATGTTGGAAATAGGAACGGGCTCATCCATCGTCATCGAAGATTACGATAGATTTGCCATTGGATACGACTTTCCGGACGAAGAAACTGCGATGAAGCAAACGGGAAACTGGCACGATCGCGCGGTATTTTCGTACTGGAAAAGTAAAGAGAAGAAGAACGACGAGTCGTACCGATGGTTCTGCGGTCTCGGGTTTGGGAACATCACAAAGTTGGTCAAATTAAAAGCTGGGCAAACGCAAACGCACACGGCGCGATTAGTCGTTCGGGATGCAACGTTGTCTGAAAACATCATCAAAGAGAGGGACGCAAAACGATCGTACGAAGCAGTGGAGAGAGAATTTTCCAAGAGAGAAGGTTACAACATGGAAGGCTCGGAGCTACCGCAAGACTTTCAATAATATTATATAACTAATAATAAGAATACATTATGTGTGCTATACGTAAAAGCATCGTCGTCATCGTTCGTGATAAACCCAACCGCGCTCTGATGCTAAACTCTTTCTTCTAAACGCTACTTTTCTCTTCGCCACTCAACCCGTTCTCCGAGAAGGTCTCTGAAGTTCCATCCCACTCCGGCGCTTGCAATATCGGCCAATCGCCTCGACATCCCATCCTGGTATACAAACTCTTCTTGCCGGCAAAATGTTCGTCGTTATCGACCAAAGCTTTCACGCCTTCCAACACCGCCCGAACCGTCTTCCCCTTTTCCTCTTCGTTCAACTCCTTTCCTTTCAAAACCACCCGAATATCCGCCAACTCGTACGCCTCCCGCTGCGGAAACCTCTCCGGGTTCTCTTCGCTCAATTTCGCGGACTCTTCGTCGTCCACCCATATGGTAATCATACCGAATATCCACGCCCAACAGTCGCCTCTGGCTAACGCCCCGACACCATTCGCACCGCACGTCGCCAACGAAACTCTCAGAAACTGTGACAGTTGCTCGTGCACGGAATTCTCCACCATCAGCGCCTCCGCGTCGCCTTCCAAACGAGCGATATCTTCCCTCGATTTCCCGTCCGATATCCCTCGAATCAACTCTGGCACCGACATCGGAGAATACGCCAACAAAGGCGCCAACAACTCGCTCAACTGATGATTCGCTTTTTCATTTTCGCCAACTGCGACGACGTTGACGCCTCGCAAGAGTTTTGCCACCGCATTCGCGAGCTTTTGGACCTCGAACTCCTCCGGAATACTTTCGCCTTTCTTTCGTCCGTGCGCTCGTAATGCGGACGATGATGATGATGATGATGTTGATGAGTATCGACGGGATTTATTATTCAACGAAGAAGAAGAACAACACGAAGAACAAGAAGACGAGCGTTTCCTCGAGGACAGCAGCGCGAATACTCGAGCGTCTGTTCTTTGCGCTCGAGAAGGAGAGACGCAGCACGTTCTCATCGTGCCGATGACGACGATGATGATTTTGTGAGTTGTGGTGAAAAACACGAGCCTTTACTATTATATTGTTTATACTGTATTCTCTCTACGTAACGTGTATGTATATATAAAAACTTATATCCCGAATTCAAGGAACGAACAACTCGTTGTTATTGTCGTCGTCGTTGTTCTCAGAGATCGTATCTTTTTTAACGAGACTCAACCGCCGCCGACGCTCTCGGCGTGTACAACTCTCTCCTTTTGGTCTTTCTCGACGTCGCGGCGGCTCTCTCCACGGCGTCGACGACGCACACGAATTGCTTCTTCCCCGCGCCTTTCTTAAACAAGATTTCCCCGTCTCTCAACGCGAACAAAGTGAAATCCTTCCCGGTTCCAACCCCTGGCCCGGCGTGGAACTTGTTCCCTAACTGTCGGACGATGATGTTCCCCGCGCGACATTTTTCTTGGCCGTAGAGTTTCACCCCTCGGTATTTCGGGTTCGAATCGCGACCGTTTTTGACCGACCCGGTCCCTTTTTTGTGCGCGGCTTCGACCGTGAAGGAGAATTTCGAGGATGTGCTCTGTTGTTTGTAATAAAAGAAAGAATATAAAGAGAGAAAGAGGTGTTATTCGCGTTAGTTTTGTAAGAAAGAGCGCGAAACTGATGGCAAAGTCCTCGTCATCAATCGCCCATTTTATCCTCTCTCTAGGGTTGAAAATCGAGAAGAATTGGAGGAAAACCTGAAAATGTTACACGAATAAACGATCACTCACAGTAGTAGTACTCGTCGTCGTCGTCGCGACGGCGGAGGAAGAGCCGGTCACGTTTCGCGCGAAAGACAAACTCGTCGCACTCGCTGCTAAGAAAGAAGACGCGAGGCAAGACATTATTAGTAGTATTAGATGACGATGGTGAGATGATAAC
>Ga0209631_10006763_pt1 | contig 11722 bp, 7 predicted proteins | sample COG_08_FD_184752 | JGI IMG/M metagenome (GOLD analysis project Ga0209631, IMG submission 184752) | Pelagic Microbial community sample from North Sea - COGITO 998_met_08 (SPAdes) (version 2) | ecosystem: Environmental > Aquatic > Marine > Neritic zone/Coastal water | place: Helgoland, sampling... | reverse complement strand
TGGACGCAGGCGGCGTGCGAGAGGCGGGCGAGGGCGATGAAATCTATCGAGGAGCTCGAGAAGATCATGAGAGAACAAGACCAGTCCGTCGATAATGACATGAACGTTCACTTCCCCCCCGCGACAATGGGGTTATGAGCGAGCACTGGAAAGACCACTTGTGTATCATTGACGCTGTATTTAATCAAATTATTCAAATCTAAAGTCTCACGTCGGCGACGACGGACACGTGGTCGCTCGGGTACTCCTCCGACGGAAGCCCGCCGCGAAGCCTCGGCGGCTTCAGCACCCGCGTCGACGCAATCCCAGGGGTGTGAAAGATGTAGTCCACCGTGCCGCGAAACTTGCCGTGAAAACTCGTCATCGCCGGCTCTGCGCCGCAAACCTCCCTGTAGCAGCTTTGAAGATTCCCGGCGTACGCGTGGGTCAGCCGGTGACGACCGTCCCACTCCCGCGCCGTCCCTTCCGCCGCCCTCGGCCGACCCTCCAACGCGGACATCATGGCGCGAATGGCCCGCGCGTCACCCCGCTTCGCCGTGCCCTTCGACATCGCGGAGGGCGACTTTGTTTTTTCAACGCCGTCCTCGCCGTCCCCGTCGCCGTCCCCGAACGCGAGCGCGAGTCCCTCCAGGTCCCAGTAGTTATCCGCCAGCCTCACCGCGATCCGTTCCGTCTCACCCACCGACTCGTCATCGCCCTCCTCCTCCTCCCAGTCCGCCCACGCCGCCTCCTGCGTGGAAGACAACCCGCCCCCGACGTCCGTCGCGTTGTTAGACACGTGTTCGCCCTCCACCAGACACCCAGACATGTCCCTCCTGTCCACCCTGCTCACGTCCAACCGCCCGTGCGCGATGTACCCGTACAGAGGCGAGTCGGGCTCGGCGTTGAAGTCGCCGACCAGCATCGCGTGCGGCTCGACGCCGCCCCGCCGGGAGGACCGCCGCATCGCCTCCACCCGCTCGATGAACACCCTGAGCTGCCCGAGCTTGCGATCGCCGCGCCGCGGGTTGAACAGCAGGTGGACGCATCCAACCACCACCGGCGTGGGCGTGGGGTCGTGCAGGCCATGACCTATGGGTACCAGGCAGGCCACCGCGGCGGCGTTCTCGCGGAGGTCAAAGTCGGTAAAGTCAATCGCTTCGAACCCTTCGCATCGAAACGCGTCGCTCCGGTAGAAAAGGGAGCACCCGTCGGTCCTCCCGCCGGCGCGTGGCGCGTGCAAGCCCTCGTACCCGCACCCGCGCAGCTCCGCGGCGATGCCGTCAAAGTCCTCGCACTCCTGCAGGCACAGCACGTCCGGTCGTAGGGCCTTGACCTCCTGGACCACGCCCCTGAGCCGCCTGGGCCATCGCAGGATGAAGTCTGGTACGCCCCGGTAGAGCTCGTTGCGATACTTCCACGCGTGCGAGTCCGCGAGTAGGTTGTACGACATGACGCGGTACTCCCCGGGAGGAGGCGCCGGGACCTGTCCGCTGGTGCCGGGCACACGCGCGTCCACGACGCTGGGCGGCGACGGGTGCCACTCCCTCGCGGCGACGCCCCGCGACGTCGCATCCTCGACGCTCGTGCGATGCCGCCCGGCTCTACCCTGTCCTCTACCCTGTCCTCGACCGCCGGAGTGCTGCCTCGGCTGGCCGGCGGCGAACGCGGGCGCGTTTTGGTTGGTTCTCCACGGCTGGTGCGCGTCGTTGGGACGCGGCGGCGGGGGCCTGAAGTTCCGCCCTGAAGTCGTCCCTGCCCCGCCTTCGTCGTCGAATCGAACGTGTTGACGGGGGCGAGGCGGGTGATGCGGGTCCTCCCGCGAGTTTGGGTTCGTGAAACGCTTCATCGCGCCGTTCGAGCGCGATGCCAGCCCGCGACAGGTGCGAATCAGCGCGGAGCGGGCACCGGGCCGGTTTAGCATGCCATGCGGCCGGGCGGGCGTGTGTGAAGGGCAGCGCGGGTTCACAAGGAAAGGACGTGCTGAAAATTTTGACCAGAAGATTATTGCCATCAACTCGTGATATTCGAGCCGCTTGCTGCCCAACTTGTCATGGAGTTACATCTAGCAAGCGGACTGCCAACCGTGAGATAGACTTGCTCAGAGTTGGTAATTAATGCTTGCGCGGGTTCGGGCACGGAAACGAAGACGCCCAAAGCGTTGAGTGAAAAGTTATCTCTATTGCAAGGACCGCTACTTGATACCAGCTCCACCGCCCGCGTGTTATGCCACACGCGGCGGTCGCCTTTATCCAATCGCGACCCTCATCAACCCCAGCCCAGTATCCGTGAGGATAGCCACTAAAACACCGTTTAGTTGCCCTCCTTGGCCTTGGCGGCCATGATACCCTTGACGCCGCGAAGGCGACCGGTGCGGCGGGCGGCGATGAGACCGACCTTGGCACCCGCGGGCTTGTTGCGGCGGACGGTGGAGGCGTGACCGATGTGCTGGTGGTTACCACCACCGTGGGGATGCTCAACGGGGTTCATCGCCACACCACGAACCTTGGGCCAGGTGGCACCGCGCTTCACCTTGAACTTGTGGTAGTTGGCGCCCGCCTTGAGCATGGGCTTGTCGCAGCGACCGCCACCCGCAATCTGCCCGATGGTGCCGCGGCAGCCAGACGGGATCGTCTTCTTGGAGCCGGAGGGAAGCTTGATGCGGGAGAAGCCGGTGTCGGGGTTGTGGGAGATGAGGATGCAGTACTCGCCGGAAGCCTTGGCGAGGACGCCGCGGTCGCCGAGCTTCGCCTCCACGTTGCAGATGATGCTACCCTCGGGCATGGAGCCGATGGGGAGGGTGTTGCCCACGACGAGCTGAGCCTTCTTACCGCAGTAGAGGAACTGACCGGTGTAGATGCCCTCAGCCGCGACGAAGAGCTCCTTGTCGTGCATGTATTTCTTGGTGTTGCGGAAAGTCACCTGATGATTGGGAGGGGAGATGAGGCGCGAGGTCAGCGGCGCGCTCGTGATTGATGTGGCCCAGTTTTAGGGTTATTTGGAGAGTCCCGCATGACGCGACGGAAACTGCGCGGGAATGGCCGGCGACGCACCTTAGCGAGGGGAGCACCACGTCCGGGATCGTGGATGATGTCGGTGACGACACCCTTGACGTAACCATGACGCTCAGCGTAATCCTGGAGGGTTGGGAAGGGGGTGGAAACGGAAGTCAGCCTCGGCGTTCAGTTTTTCCGCTTGGCTAAAGTTTGAGAAAGGCGATGGATGGGTCCCGGTCCGCGCGGGAACCCCGGCTGTCGATCCTCGATCGACCGCATCGACCACGCGTCGTCATCGAAGGGCGTTCGGCGGACCCAACACCGCCGTCCGAGACGCGCGATCGAGACGCGAGAACCGAGCCCAGGGCCCGCGCCCTTCGCGGGACCAGGAAGAAATCAGGGTTTCTCGCTGCCGCTCGCAGGCAGGAGAAAAAACCCGGCGATCCCATCGCCGGTTCGGCTGGCCGTGACGACGCTCACCTGCTGACGGTGCTTGGCGGAGCCCTTGCGCTTGGAGGTGTTCGAGGTGAAAATCGAACCGGCACCCTTACGCTGACCGCGGATAACGCGACCCATCCTGCGAGGAGAGGCGAGCGAGGGAGGGAAGGTCAGGATGCGGCTCTTTCGTGCTGGAGATGAGCAAGATGTTTGTCGGAGGAGGCGACGGAAACGCGCGCCGAACGCCGACGCGGGGTTCGCGCTCGCGGCTCGCGCGTGGCCACGACGGCGGTGAGGTGGGACGTGTCGCGATGCTCACCTGCTTGAACGGTGGGACTACTTCCGCGCCGTGAAAAGAGGGCGACGGAGCGGGCGAACTGGACCCGTTTATACGACTCGTGTTTAGGGCTTGGGCTTTGCAAGTTCAGGGTAAGAATCGGGCCCATTTCTTCGAATCGAGGCCAAATCTCGAGGCCAAAAAGCGAGACTGCCGCTTAACGGTCGTATCCTGCCACCTCGCCACAATCCGGCGCACCGTCGACCACGATGGCGCAAGACCCGGTGCCGTCGCCGCTACCCGCGACCACCCCGGAGATGGGCCGCGGCGTCGCGAGCGTCGCCGACGACGGCAACGTGCGCGACAGGTGAGACCCGTCCGACGCCCCGACACATCTCGCAAAATCTCTTCCGGTTTCAACGTCAACAACGACAGCTGTGGGGCGGGATCTCGCGCCTTTAACCCCCCACGCACCCGCGATTCGCCCGTGTATCCGCGCATCGCGCGACGTTTACTGACACACACGATCCCTTCTTCGTCAAACAGCGCCGCCTCGGACGCGGACGAGATGGACTGCGTGCTCATGGCCGGGACCCCCGAGACCGGACCCCTCGACAGGCTCCCGTCCAACGCCACGACCATCACCACCCTCTCCCCCGCGCTCACCACCCCGGCCGCGATCCCGGAGGAGTCCGCCTCCCCCAACGCCGTCGTCTCCGATTCGGAGGCGATGTCCCCGCACAAGACCCAAGGCGCGCCCGGCCACGTCGCCAAGGTCAAGGCCAGCATCGAGAGCGGCGAGGTGGTCAGGAAATCCAAGGATGGCGGCGGCAAGCTGCGCAAGTCCTTGAACGTCATCGGGGGATTCAAGAAGGCCACCTCGGGTTTGATGGCCAAGCTCCGAGCGTCGCGCGATGCCCCCGAGACACCCGTGCGCCGACCTTCGCCCAAAGCCGGCAGCGTCGATGCGGGCGACCCGACAGAGAACGTCGCGGCGGTGTCGAGGATCGACTTGGAAGCCGGCGGGTTCGCCGGCGACGACGCCGCCACCCTCGAGGAGGAGGAGCAGCGTCGCGTCGAGGAGGAGATCGCGCTGGCGGAGAGGCTCAGCCCGGGCCTCGTCGCGCACGCGGTGGGAAGTTCCCCAAACGGCGTGTCCCCGGGAATGGAGCCGACGGTGATCGACCAGTCGCCCACGCGAACCAGGTCCAAGTTTGAGCTCCCGGATGACACGGACGAGGAGGAGGAGACAGATCGACTCCAGGCGGCACCGGTGGAGCAGACGGACGTGACGATGAGCATGAGCCCCGTCCACGTCGCGGATGTATCCGTCGACAAGGAGAACAACGAACACGGACGGCCCGGCGTGACCTTCGCGGCCACCCCGGATGAGATTCGCAGCGCCAACTCGTCCCGCGACGATCTGCAAAACTCGCAGTACTCCCCCGAGGTTGCGCCGCTGCAACAGCGCGACGGCAACAACACGGCCAGCGGGTGGGGGAAGCCCCCGATGTCCAAGTCCAAGGAGGATGCGCACTTCGTGTCCAAGGTGACGGCGAGGCAGATGCCGGATAAGTACGGCGCGATGTTCGCCTCGATGGCGACGCCGCCGGCGAAGGTTTTCGGCAGCGGCCGCGGCGGCGTGGGCGGCAGTTACAACGATAGGATGTCCGGCGCGGGGATGATCCGCAAGTCGTCGCACTCCAAGGCGCACTCTGGTGACGGTGGTAAGGGGATGATGACCCCGTTGCCGATCTCCAAGAATGTCCTGGAGCGCATCGACGCCCTCGGCCCCGAGATGCAGCCGATGCAAAAGTACATCCTCATCGCGGGCATCATGCTGGACTTTTACGCAAAGTCGCAGCTCATCCGCGAGCTCAACAGGTTCGCCAACAACGCGGACTGGGGCTGGTTCGTCATGGTCTTCCTCTTCTTCCTCCTCTCCGGGAGCATGACCGCCATGTACTGGGTCCTTCACTACCCCATGCCCACCAAGGCTGAGATCGCAAAGGCTCAGAACGAGCACCAGACGAAGGTGTTCGGCTTCACCAAGATTGACTTTAAGCGGATGGTTCGCAACGCGGGCGCGGTGGCGTCCATGTGCATGCTCGGCACGCCATTCGCCGCGTGGCGAGCCCTGCGCACCAACGACCTGAGGCAGCGCAAGGCGGAGATGGACCTGCGGGGCATGCAGCTCGTTGACACCGTGTTTCTCATCCTGCCCGTCGCGACTCTCCAGGCGTACGTGGGCATGTCTTGCTCGTCCCCGGAGTCCCAGTGCCCCGGCCGCAACGGCTTCGACGCGCTTCTCTTCCTCGCGGTCCTCGGCGCCATCACGAGCGGCACGCTCTGTTTCGTCTCCCTGGACCTCCACGAGAAGCCCCCGAGCTACACCTGGGCGCAGTACTGGGCCGCGCACAAGGCTCACCTCTCGGAGATGGCGGCCAAGACGGTGTTTCGGTTCCTGGAGCTCAGCGCGAGGATCACGACCATCGCGCTGTTCTCCGCGGCGCACGGCGGCTGGGTCTTCTTCATCTTCTTCATGCACGCCGTCATCGTGCTCGTCGCGTTGAAGTTTTGGCCAAAGCTCGTGGGCGGCGGCGTGCCCGACCGCAACGTGTGGCAAAAGTTTGTCGCCACCAAGGAGACCGTGGTCAAGGCCAGGTTCTGGCCGGACAATTGGCGCAGGCTCAAGGTTGCCATCCTGGACGACTCCAAGCTGTTACTCGCGGTCATGATCTGGCCGCCCAGCATGTTCGTCGCCAACGCCACGGACAAGAACGGCAAGTTTTGGTGGCGGTCCAAGACGTGCCCGCGCAAATCCTTCCTCTCGGTGAACCGCGTCGACGCCATCTTCCCCCTCCCCGCGGTCGTCGCCGTGCAGGTCTTCGAGGCGATGCTCATGCTCGTCATCGTCGGCGCGTCCATCTCGCAGTATCCCCACTACCACAACTACTACATGATCGCGTTCCTGGCCAACATGGCGTGGCTGTGCGCCGCCGTGGGGTGGATGAGCGCGGCGAGTTTGTGGAACCCGTTTCTCCCCGAGGGTCCGCCCCTCGGTCTGCCCACCGCCACGCTGCACCCCGGCCGAACCCCGGGCCGGCCCGCGCGCGAGGAGGAGGATGCGCCGGAGACGGAGTGGCGACCGCACGAGGGATGGGGCGGGGACACGCCGATGCCCGCCGGGGACGTCAAGTCCATCGGCGGGGCGCTCGCCGCCGCCGCGCCCGCCGGCGACGGACGCGTCACCTCCTCCGTCGACGCAGGGATCTTCTCGCCTTCAGGTAAGACCCCGGGCGCGCGCGCGCGGACTCGCATGGCGGGAAGGACCCCCGCGGTGCGAGCGTCCTACGCGGCCGGTGACGGGTCGCAAGGGAGCTGGGAGGATGACGAGAAGGTTGAGGTTGACGAGACGAAGGAGGTTGACGAGGAAAAGCGTCCCGACCCTGAGCCGGAGACGTCGCCGCGCGCGCTCAACTTCACGTCCGTCCCGGAGGATTTCAAGTACGACTTCGCGGCGGAGCGTGCTAAGCGACTGGCGGCGTTAAAGGCGACGCAGGAAGCTGCCGCCGAGGCTCAACTCGCGGCGCACCGCAGGACAGACAGCGGCGGCAGCGCGAAAAGCGAAGAACGGACGGCGTCTCCGTCGCCCGCGGCGCAGCCCAAGGGTGGCATCTCGTTCGATCGCCTGCGCGGTGGCCTCGACAAACGAGGCGGGTACGTCCCCGGCCAGCCGCACACGATGCCGGGCAGGGTACACGCGTCCACGTCGTCCACGGTTTCATCCCTCGCGACGCCACCTTTTCCGGGTGCGTCCAAAGCGGGTGTCCGATCGTCGACGGTGTCCAACGCATCCGAGTCGGACGTTTCGATGGCCGTCGACGCGACGCTGACGGCGGCGGTGCACGACGTGAGCGGGGAGGATGAGAACGGTGATCCGTGGTCATATGACCCGTGGGGTGAACGAAGAAGGTGAGGTGAAGGCGGCGCGAGCTTTAAACGATCTACACAATTTTTTATCATCACCGAAACAGATACTTCTTGTCGGCAGATACGTCGCGGTACGCGCCCACCGCGTTCGTGGCGCGCACCTCGAGTTTGGGGGACCTTAAATTGCCGTACTCGTCCACATCGCTCCACCGTTTGCTCCGTAGCTCGTTCCTGCGCTTGGCGAGTAAACCCTGCGCCTCCCCGGTGGACGCCACGCGCTCAGCCCTTTGCGCCACCGAGCCCATGTATTGCATCGCCGAGCAAGCCACGTACGAGCCCGCGAGCGCCATTGCGCCGAAATATGCGCCGACGAGGACGGGAACCTTGAGCCCTAAACCGCGAGCCGCCTCCGGAGATGGACGGTTTCGTCTTTTGTACCACAGGTACGCCGCGACGCCGCCGACGAGGAACACTCCCGGACCTTGCCAAGCGGGGCGATGATCGGAGGCGTCAGCCGGGATCGGGTTGAGTGCCTCGTTGTACGCGTCGCGAGATTCATCCGTCGACAGCGAGTCCCAGTGCCTTTTGATGCCCGGAATGTGCCCGGCGCCCACGACGCCGACGACTTTCTTCACCCGTTCGCCCCCCGCCGGTCGATGCATCGAGTGCGCGAGCACCAAGTCGCGATCGGCGACGAGCGTCTTTTGTATAGCGTGGTTCTGGAATCCAGCCACCGCGAGGCTATTCCGCGCGAGGTACTCCTCGGACCGAACGAGGTTGATCACCTTCTCGCCGCATCGCCTCAGCTTGGCGATGTCCGTAACGGTCGGGGCGTCGACGTGGAGGAAGCCAACTTTGAACCCGCTCTTCTCCACGTCGTCCAGCTCGGCGGGCTCGGAACCGCAGCCCGCCTCGTACATGAGCCGCCGCGCTTCGATCGGCAAACGAAACTTGACCGGGATCGACATGTTGGTGCCATCCCGGAGCTCGATCTGCAGGTCCTCCGTGCTGCGAAGGATGTCGTCGAGGTCGGCGTCGGATCCTTCGGAAGATTCTTTACGAAGATCTTCGCCGAGATCCACGGACCGGCTCTCCGCCTTGTACGCCTCTTGCGCGGCCCGGGAGAACCACCGCTTCCAAACCCGCGACGTCGTGACCTTCATGTCCAGATCCCCGAGCACCACCTCCGCGCCCACCTCCTTCGCCGCGTCGATCGCCGCGAGAAACTCCGCCCCCGGAGTGGTGCCCAAGACGGCTCCCACGAGCGCGTAGCCCAACGCGCCCGCGAGGGGAATCCACCGGCTGGGCTTGAACATGAGATCGAGCTTGGACTCCACCCGCGCCGCGGCGGCGGCGGCGGGTGACGCGGTCTGCGAGTCCTTGACGAGGGCGTTGAGCCTGTTGGGATCGAGCTCGATGACGACGACGTCGGGGCGTTCTCGAAGGATCAGCTCGCGGGTCTCCTCCGCGGCGGCTTTGGAGACGTGCGCGGTGCCGATGAGGGTGACCGTCGCGCCCGTGCTCGGGTGTCGCAGCACGGCGTGGGGTACCTTGGCCCAGCGGTCCTGCCACTCGTCCTCGTCGAAGCGTATGTTGAGCACCGTTACGCCCCCGGGAGCCTGACCGAATGAAACCCCTTCTGGGAGGATCGGCGGCGGCGGCGGGTCTGACTCGCCCATCCCTCTCCGCCCTCCCCGTTCGTCGCCCGCCCTTTTTCCTACTACCCTAACTACCCTACTACCCTACTACCCTAACGCTCGGATATCCCTCGTATCCGCGGCGCATTTAGAGCTCGGGGATGGGCTTCTGCGTGGGGAGGAGGCCGAAGCGCTTCTTGCACGCGACGCGCTGCTTGGAGAATTTATCGTCCGGGCTGAATCGCGCGGGGTGCGCGGACTGGGTGGGGCTGCCGTCGGGCGCGGTCTTCTTCAGGGTGTAGACCCGGATACCCTTCTCGTCGAGGTAGTACATGAGGTACATGGTGTCAGACCGAGGGTTTGTTCGTCGGTCGCGTCGGATCGGTTGTTGGGCGGTCCGAGAATTCACACCAAGAAATAACCTCGCTGCCGAGTTTGGCCGCGCATGATGAAAAAAAGGTGACGTCTGACTGGACTGCTATACGAGGCAATTAGTTTTCGGCAAATAGAAAAGTTGCACCAAAATATGTATAGACAATCACTTTCAGAAAAGGTCGTAATTTGCAATCCTCGTCACGGTGCCTTCGGGAGCTTTTCATTGGTCCGCGGAATCCCACTGCAGCAACACAGTCACAGCCACGTACTCAAACCACGTTTCGTGTGACAAATAGGATTGGGTGTTCCCATCGACCTCCCCGACTGAAGACGCCACACGCACGCGCGCGACAGACCTTACGCGTCAGTCCGCATCCGCACACACTCGGCGTTCACCAACCGCCGACTTCCAACCCCCGCGTCTCGAGTCAATTGAATCAACGCGTCACGGTCGAACGATGGCTTCGATGACTGCGTCGCTCTGCGCCCCGAACCGCGTGTGCCCCTCGCTGGGAGGCAAGCGCGCGCTGGGCTCCACCCGCGCGTTCGCCGCGGCTCGCGCGCCCGCCCGGTCCAACTCCAGGAGGAGCGTGACCACCCGCGCCGTCCAGGAGATCGCCGGTGCGGACTGGAAGAAGGAGGTCCTCGAGGTGCGACCAGTCACGACGCCCCCTTATCCCCGACTCGCGCCAACTGGCGATGATTCCTCGCCAACGGAAATGCAAACACGCGCCCGATCGGAAGACACGATCGCACGGCGCCAAACCCCGAAGCTCGATCTGACCCACCGCTTTCCCATCCCCGCGTGATTCCTTCCCGACTACCACAGTCCGACGTCCCCGTGCTCGTCGACTTCTGGGCCACCTGGTGCGGCCCGTGCAAGCTGATCAGCAAGGTTGTGGAGAAGGCTGAGGAGGCCTACGACAGCGACAAGCTGAAGATTGTGAAGATCGAGGTGGACCCCAACCCGGACCTGGTGGAGGAGTACGGCGTCTACGGCCTGCCCACCATCATCCTCTTCAAGGATGGCAAGATGGTGGAGGGGAGCAAGAGGGAGGGGGCGATCAACCTGCCCAAGCTCAAGGAACACCTGGCCTCCTACGGCCTCGAGTAAATTTTGAGAATTCGGTGTTTCGGTTTGGGGCGCTGCGGGTCAGCGCTGAGCGAGTATTAGAAATGCATTCTTTGTAACAGCTGTATAGGTCTCGTATCATCGCTAGTTTGGCTTGGCGAACAGGCCCTTGAACTTTTCCTGCGCTCGCTTCAAACCGTCTTTTATTTCCTGCTTGGGATCCGGCCTCGTCGCCTCCCTGTCCTGAAGCGTCCGGACCATCTCCGCGAGCACGTCCCGCTCCTGCCTGATCTGCTCGATCGCCGCCAGCTCACCCTCCTTCGACAAGATTATCTCCTTCGCAGCCTCGAGCGAATCCTTCAGCCGCCTGAGCTGCTGGCCTTGCTCGCTCTCCTCCTTCTTCTCGCTCCGCGCCGCCGTCGCCGCGGACTCGCGAGCGGCGTCAGCCTCAGCCTTGGCCTCAAACAAAGCGCGCTCGAGCTCAGCCGCTCGCGTCTCCGCGGCGGCGGTGGCCGCCGCCGCGGTTTCACGCGCGGCGGCGGCGGTTTCGTCCTTCTGTGTGACCTCGGCGCGAAGCTCCGCGAGTTCCGCCGTGAGTTTCTCGGCGAAAGAGTCGGCGGCGGCTTTGGCGTCGTTCGACGCCGCAAGGGATGACTCCGCCGCCGTGACCCTGGACTCGGCATCCTTGGCATCCGCCGCGCGTGAGTTCTCCGACGCGGCGATGCGCTCCTCGGCGGCGGACAGCTCCTCCTTGAGGGCGCCGGTGGTTCGCGCGTGCGAAGCCTCAAGCGCCGCGAGCTTGGACGCCGATTCGCCCGCGCCCGACGCCGCCGCCGCGTTCAGAGACTCAGCCTCCGCCTTGGCCTCCGCCGCCTCAGCCTCCGCGGCTTCCACGCGAGCCGTCAGCTCGTCCACGCTCTGCTTCCCGGCAGCCTTCGTCGCCTCAATCTCCTCACTCTTGGCGGTCAGTTGCGCCTCCAGCGCCGCGAGCTTGGACTCCGACTCACCAGCGCCC
>Ga0209631_10006761_pt1 | contig 11725 bp, 8 predicted proteins | sample COG_08_FD_184752 | JGI IMG/M metagenome (GOLD analysis project Ga0209631, IMG submission 184752) | Pelagic Microbial community sample from North Sea - COGITO 998_met_08 (SPAdes) (version 2) | ecosystem: Environmental > Aquatic > Marine > Neritic zone/Coastal water | place: Helgoland, sampling... | reverse complement strand
ATATAGAGAGGTTTTTTTTTCAGGTATTTCATTTGATAGCTCTAAAGTAAAAAAAGATAATATTTTTTTTGCAATCAAAGGGAATAATGTGGATGGAAATAATTATATTGATTATGCTATTAATAAGGGCGCCAAAGTAATTATTTCAGAAAAAAGAATAATTAAAAAAAATAATAATGTAATATTTTTACATTCTTCAAATGCAAGAAAACTGTTGGCGGAGATTGCTTATAAAATTTTAAAAAAAAGGCCAAAAAAATTAGTTGCAGTTACAGGAACAAACGGAAAATCATCTATAGCAGATTTTTACTATCAAATATTAAATCTTAATTTTAAAAAAGTTGCTTCAATTGGAACACTAGGTATTAAGTATGAAGATAAAAAAAAAACAATAACAAACACAACTTCAGACCCAATTCAATTAAGTTCTATACTTAAAGACTTAAAAAAAAAAAAAATTGAATATGTAATAATGGAAGCTTCAAGTCATGGATTAAAACAGAATAGATTAGATGGATTACTATTTGATATAGGTATATTTTCAAATCTATCTCATGATCATTTAGATTATCACAAAAATATGAAAAATTATTTAAAATCGAAATTGTATTTATTTGATCAATTAATAAAAAAAAATGGCAACATAATCACTGATGCCCAAATTCCCCAAACTAATCAATTAAAGAATATTTCAGTAAAAAAAAAAATTAATTTGAATCTCATTTTTAATAAAGAAAAAGGTATTGAACTAATTTGTCATAAATTTGATAAGGAAAAACAAATTTTAGGAATAAAATTTAAGAATAAAAAATATATAATTAAATTAAACTTAATAGGCAAAATACAAATAAAAAATGTATTAATGGCAATATTGGCTGCAAATAAGAGTGGTTTAAAATTTAAAAAAATAGTGAATGTTCTTGAGAAGATAAAACCTGTTGAAGGTCGACTTCAAAAAATTGGAAAAATTAAAAATAATAGTAATGTTTTCTTAGATTATGCACATACACCTGCAGCACTAGAGCTAGCTTTATTAAATTTAAAACAACAATTTCCAAATAGTAAAATTAATTTGATATTTGGTTGTGGAGGAAATAGAGATTTTAAAAAAAGATCTTTGATGGGACGTATTGCTGAAAAATATTCTAATAAAATATATTTAACAGATGACAATCCTCGAAATGAAAATCCATCGAAGATACGAAAAGATATTAAAAAGGGAATTAAAAAAAGTAAAGTTTTTGAAATATCAAATAGAAAGAATGCAATTCACCAAGCAATAAGCAATCTTAATTCAGAAGATTTGCTTTTGGTAGCGGGCAAAGGGCATGAAAAAACACAAGATTATGGTAAAAAAAAATTATTTTTTTCAGATCAGGAAGTAATTATAAAATGTATAAAATTAAAAAATAAATCTTTATCAAGAAATTTAAAATTAAATATAATCAAGGAACAGTCTAAATCAAAAATATCAAGCAAGTTAATTATTAAAAATATTTCAATTGATTCTAGAATGACCAAAAAAAATGATATTTTTTTTGCTATCAAAGGAAAAAGAAATGATGGAAATAGATTTATTAAAGAAGCTTTGCAAAAAAAAGCAAGCCTGGCTATTGTTAATCGAATAAATGAGAAGTATTTACCATCAAGACAAATAAAAGTTAATAACACTCTTAGTTTTTTAACAAAATGTTCAACTATTTTTAGAGAAAATATAAATGCCAAAATAATATCCATTACAGGCAGTTGTGGAAAAACAACATTAAAAGAAATGATTGGGCGTACTCTAAAAGAAGTATCAAAAACAACCTGCTCCCCAAAATCTTTCAATAACAAATATGGAGTCCCTTTCAGTTTATTTAATTTGAAACAAAATGATGACTTTGGTGTTTTTGAAGTGGGCATGGATAAAAAGGGTGAAATTGACAATTTAACAAAAATAATCAAACCTGACTTAGGGGTCATAACAAATATTAGTTATGCTCACTCAAAAAATTTCAAAAATATAAAACAGATAGCAGATGTTAAAGCAGAAATTATGAATAATATTAAAAAAAATGGAACAATCGTCTTAAATATGGATGATGATTTTTATAACTATCATAAAAACATAGCAATTAAAAAAAAATTAAAAATAATTTCTTTTGGTATTAATGAAAAATCTTCAATGATAAAATTAGTTAAAATAAATAAAATAAAAAATAAATATGAATTGCTTATTAATGCAGATGGTCTTTCTGTTTCTTTTTATTCAGATAATAAAAATCAAAGTAATTTATATAATATATTGGCAACAATTGCTTCAATTAGCTTATATGTAAATATTAAAGATTTAAAAAAGAATATTTTTCTTAATTTGAGAGTCCCTAGTGGAAGAGGTGACATTTCAAAGATAAAATTAAAAAATAAAGAATTTTTTTTAGTTGATGAAGCCTATAATTCCAACCCACTCTCACTCAAAATGGCATTAGAAAATTATGACAAGATTAAGATAGAGTCAAATAGTTCAAAAAAATATGTAATTTTGGGTGACATGCTTGAATTAGGCAAACATTCTTTAAAGCAACATAAATTAATAAGTAAGATTGTCAATAAATCAAAAATTAATCAGGTGTATGTGATTGGAAAATATATTAAAGAGACATTTAAAGGTTTAAAAACAAATAAAAAAGCTAAAATACTTAACAACAAAACTGATATAATTAACTTGATAAACAAAAATCTTAAAAATAATGATTATTTAATGATTAAGGGATCAAATTCCACTGGTCTTCACAAAATAACTAATGATTTAAAACAAAGAAGATCACATGTTGTATGAATTGTTACTTAACTATGTTGAGACTTATACTTTTCTTAATGTTTTTAAATATCTTACATTTAGAACAGGTTTAGCTTTTTTCACGTCATTGTTGATTACCCTTTTAATTGGAGAGCCATTTATTAGATTATTTTCAAGTAGAAAAATTTTTAATCCAATTAGGAAGGATGGACCAACAGATCATATTATAAAAAAAATAAGCACACCAACAATGGGTGGTGTAATTATTTTAATAGGTCTTATTATTTCAGTTTTGCTTTGGGCCGATTTGACTAATATTTACATATTATTTTGTCTGTATATAGTTTCAACATTTGGACTTCTTGGTGCTTACGATGATTATCAAAAAATTAGAAATAGTAATTCTTCAGGAATATCATCTAAGTTTAAAATAGTTACTCAAATTTTTTTAGCTATGCTTGGTTTAATAGTTTTAATATATTTTGTTGAGTATGAAGAATTTAAAAATCTTTATTTTCCATTTTTTAAAAATTTAATAATTAATTTAGGATGGTTTTTCATCCCATTTTCAATTTTTGTTATTGTTGGATCTTCTAATGCAGTAAATTTAACAGATGGCTTAGATGGTTTGGCTACAGTTCCAGTAATTCTTGTTGCGGGATGTTTTGCTTTTATTAGCTATGTTAGTGGTAACATAGTTTTTTCAGATTATCTTCAAATTATATATATAGAAGGCACAGGTGAGGTTTCAATTTTTTGTGGTGCAATCATTGGAGCTTGTCTAGGATTTTTATGGTTCAATGCCCCACCGGCAAAAATATTTATGGGTGACACAGGATCTTTATCACTTGGAGGTTCTTTAGGAGCCGTTGGCATTATCACCAAACATGAAATTGTTTTGGCCATTACAGGAGGTTTGTTTGTTCTTGAAGCTTTATCAGTAATGGTTCAGGTAATTTCGTTTAAGCTGACTGGCAAAAGAATATTTAAAATGGCACCGATACACCACCATTTTGAAAAAAAAGGCTGGCCGGAGTCAACAGTTGTTATTAGATTCTGGATTATTTCAATAATATTAGCCATGATTGGTTTGGCCACGCTTAAATTAAGATAATGAGCATTAAGTTTAATATTTTTTTTAATAAGAAAATATTAATTTATGGTTTAGGAAAAAGCGGGGTATCAACTTTTAATTTTTTAAAACATAAAAGTGAAGTTTTTTTATATGATGATTTTATACTAAATAATAAAGAATCGAATTTAAGAGAAAACCTAGTTAGTTATAAAAATATTTTAAAGTCAAGTTTTGATAAAATAATCATAAGTCCAGGCATTGATATAAATAAATGTAAATTGTCTAAATTTTTAAAAATTAATTATGATAAGATTTATTCTGATTTAGATGTATTTTATGAATTTTATAAAAATGATTGTATTACTATTACTGGTACAAATGGAAAATCAACCACGTGCCAACTTTTATATGAAGTTTTATTAAAACAAAAATTTGATGTTAAATTAGTTGGAAATATTGGGAATCCAATTTTATCTGTAAAAAAGGTAAAAAAAAAAACAATTTTTGTTATTGAGGCTTCCTCTTATCAATTGGAATATAGTAAAATTTTTAGATCAAAGTATGCAGTTATTTTAAATTTATCACCCGACCATATTGAAAGGCATAAAACTATTAATAAATATGTTAAAGCTAAATTTAAATTAATAAAAAATCAATTTAAAAATCATTTAGCTTTTGTAAAAAAAGACGACTCATTGATTAAAAAAGAATTAATAAAAAATAAATTTTATAGCAAAATCGTTAAAGTTGACACAAAAAAAAATCATAAATTTTTAAAAAATATTACTAATAAATATTTTTTTACTGAAACAAATAAAGAAAATTTATCATTCATATTAGAAATATCAAAAAAATTGAAACTTAAAGATATTTTACTTACTAAAACAATTCAAAATTTTAAGGGGTTAAAATATCGTCAACAAATTATTTTTAATAAAAATAACTTAACAATTATAAATGATTCTAAATCAACAAGCTTTTCTTCCTCAACAGGTGTTTTAAAAATAAATCATAATATTTATTGGCTTCTTGGTGGTATTCACAAAAAAGGAGATAGATTTAAACTATCAAAAAAATATTTTAAAGAGATTAAAGCTTTTATATATGGAAAAAATATTAGTTTTTTCAAAAAAGAACTTAATGGAAAAATAAAGTATGAATCTTTTAATAGTTTAAAAGATGCTCTAAAAAAGATTTTTACACTTATAAAAAAACAAAAGCTAGAACAGCGAACAATACTATTTAGCCCTTGTGCTGCATCTTTTGATAGTTTTAAAAATTTTGAAGATAGAGGTTTTTATTTTGATAAATTGATTAAAAAATATTTAAATGGAAAACAGAAAATCAATATATAACTTATATTATGAATGGTGGAAAAATATTGATAAATTCATATTTTTTTTAATTATTTTGTTATTTATCATAGGATTATTTTTTTCCTTAGTGTCAACTTCTTTAATAGCCTCAGACAAACTAAATACAAATGATTATTCATTTTTTTTTAAACATTTATTTTTTGTTTTTTTAGGAATAATTATAATTTTTATTTTTTCTTCAATTAGTAAAGAAAAACTTTTTAAATATTCCCCAATATTTTTTTTACTCACATTGGTCTCTTTAGTTTTAGTTCCTTTTATAGGTGAGGAAGTTAACAGTGCAAAACGATGGATAGATTTTTATTCATTACCAAGATTTCAGCCAATCGAAATAGTTAAACCATTTTTGATTATTTTAATTAGCATAATTTTAAGTAGTGAAAAATATTCAAATGTATATTTTAAGTATTTATTTTCTTTTATAATAACTTTACTGATAGCTTTACTTTTAGCTGCACAACCAGATATTGGTCAAACCCTGTTAGTTTTTTTTAGTTGGTCAGTTTTAATTTTTATATCAGGAATAAATATTGTGTTTTTAATTTCCTCAAGTTTAATTTTATCTATAGCCCTTTATTATTCGGTCAGGTTTGTCCCAAAATTTGAATATATTAAAAATAGAATATTATCATTTTTTAATACAGAAACCGGAACACATAATGCGCAGTCAGAAAAAGCAATCGAGTCAATTACAAGTGGAGGGTATTTTGGAAAGGGAATAGGAGAGGGTACGTTAAAAAATAGGGTTCCAGAGGCTCATACAGATTATATTATATCAGTTATTTCAGAAGAGTTTGGGGTTGTTGCCATAATTTTAATTTTATTCTTGTTTTTAATATTTATTTATTCTGTTTTTAAAAAAGTTTATTTAGAAAATGAAGAAAGAACAAAATTAATTTTAGTAGGTTGTATAAGTCTAATTTTAGTTCAAACAATGATACATATAGGAGTAAATATAAGATTGTTTCCAACAACAGGAATGACGCTTCCTTTTATAAGTTATGGGGGTTCATCAATAGTAAGCGTTTCAATTTTATCAGGTATAATTTTAAATTTAACTAAAAGAAAAATTATTTAAAATGAGAAATTTTATTTTAATTACTACTGGAGGATCAGGTGGCCACGTTGTACCAGCCACAATTCTTTATCAACACCTTTCAAAACAAAACAATGTATTTATTACAACAGATAAAAGAGGTTTAAAATATTTAGATAAAGAAATTCATCAATTTGAAATTATTGACACTCCAAAGTTAAATAATATTTTATTTTTACCATTTAATTTGCTTTTAATCGTATTTTTATTTTTTAAATCTTTTTTTTTATTAAAAAGTAAAAAGATTAAAAAACTTATTTCAACAGGTGGGTATATGTCATTACCTTTAATTTTAGCAGCAAGATTACTTAAATTAGATATTTATTTAATTGAACCTAATCAAGTTTTAGGGCGCGCAAATAGATATTTTTTGAGTTCTAGCAAAAAAATTTTTTGTTATTCAGATAAAATTAAAAGTTTTCCTGAAAAATTTAAGAACAAAATGATAATAATTAATCCTTTAGTTAAAGAAGTTTTTTATAAAAAAAACTTATTAAAAGAAACAAAAGATAAGTTTAATATATTAGTAGTTGGAGGCAGCCAGGGTGCAAATATTTTTGATAATAACTTAAAAAAATCTATTGTTAATATATCAAAAAAAGTTTCAATTAAAATAATTCAACAGACAAGTGAAAAAAATATTCCATATTTAAAAGATTTTTATTTTAAAAATAATGTTGATAGCATGATTTTTAGTTTTGATAATAATTTTGTTAAAATAATTCAGAAAGCAGACTTATGTATAACAAGAGCTGGCGCCTCAACTTTGGCTGAACTTTCAGTTTTGAATATTCCCTTTGTAGCAGTTCCTCTACCTTCATCAATGGATAACCATCAATATGAAAACGCAAATTTCTACAAAACAAATGATTGTTGCTGGATAATTGAACAAGATTATTTTGAAGAAAAAATTGAAGAAGTTCTAATAGATATATTTGATAATAAAAGTAATCTCTTAAAAAAAAAAGAAAATTTAAAAAAATTAAATTATCAAAATACTTGGATAGATGTTAATGAAAAAATATTAGGATGTATAAATGAAAATTGAATTAGCAAAAACTGAGGTCATTCACTTTATTGGAATTGGTGGAATAGGAATGAGTGGACTGTCTTTAATTATGAAAGGAAAGGGTTTTAAGGTTCAAGGAAGCGATGTAACATTAAATAAAAATATCGAAAGACTAAAAAAAGAAAAAATAAAAATCTTTATAGGACAGCAAAACCAAAATCTCAAAAACGCAACAATAGTTGTGATTTCTTCAGCAATAAAAAAAAATAATCCAGAAATAATTGAGGCAAAAAAAAAGAACCTACCAATTATTACAAGAGGAAAAATGCTAGCACATATTGTTTCGTTAACTAAAAATATCGTAGTAGCAGGCTCTCATGGTAAGACTACTACAACTTCATTAGTTGCCTCGATTTTCCAAAAAACTAAATTAGATCCAACAATCATTAATGGCGGTGTTATTAACTCAATAAAAAGTACTGCTAAACTTGGAAAGAGTGATTGGTCTATATTAGAAGCAGATGAGTCTGATGGAAGCTTTGTTCATATTCCACCTACGTATTCAATAATTACAAATATAGATCGAGAACATATGGATTTTTATAAATCTTTAGATGATTTAAAAAATTATTTTATCCAATTTATTGAAAAAGTTCCTTCGTTCGGAAAATCATTCATTTGTGCCGATGACAAAGTTAATATTGATTTAGTTAAAGAATTAAAAAATCAAAACTTTTATACATATGGAACAAATCTTAATTCTAATTTTTTAATTAAAAATATTAAGCAGAAAAAAAAGCTGACTGAATTTGATTTACAGGTAAAAGTTCCAAACAAAAAAAGACTATTTATTAAAAAAATAAAAATTCCTTTGTTGGGCATACACAATGTTAGAAATTCAGTTGCAGCTGCCGCAGTTGCTTTAACAGTCGGAATATCAGTTTTAGATATAAAAAAAGGATTATTAAATTTTAGAGGAGTTCAAAGACGATTTAATAAAATCTTTACATATAATAATATAGATTTTTATGACGATTATGCTCATCATCCAACTGAAATAAAAGTAGTACTTGAGGGTGTTAGTAAAGTTTACAAAGGTTATGATAGAGTTTGTATATTTCAACCTCATAGAATTTCAAGATTAAAAGACTTAAGAAAAGAATTTTCTTTTGCTTTTAAAGAAGCTGATACTGTTGTCTTATGCCCGATATATACAGCAGGTGAAAAAGTTAAATTAGGTTTTAGTTATTTAAATTTTGCAAAAGAAATTATAAAAAATTCAAAAGTTAAGTTATTTTTGGTTTATGACAACAAGCAATTAGCAAAATTTCTTAAAAAAAATATGTATGGAAAAAAAATTGTAATTGGAATGGGTGCTGGATCTATTTCTAATTGGATGAGAAAACTTCCAGAATTGATATAATGAAATTAAGACAATTAAAAATCTTATTAGAAGAATTTGGAGATAATGTAAGATTTGATCATGATCTTAAAAAAAAAAATTGGTTCAATATAGGAGGAAAATCAAAAATATTTTATAAAGCTGATAATTTAAAAGAACTAATTAATCTTTTAAAAAAAATAAATGATAAAGAAAAAGTATTTATATTGGGCGCGGGGTCAAACACCTTAATATCTGATAATTTATATGATGGTTTAGTAATTAAACTAGGCAAAAGTTTTAATAATATTTCTTTGCTCGGTGATGATATTATAATTGCTGGTAGTGCCGTTCTAGACAAATCTTTGTCTGATTTTGCTATTAATAATAATTTAAGTGGATTTGAATTTTTATCATGTATTCCCGGAACTGTTGGAGGTGGAATAAAAATGAACGCAGGTTGTTTTCAAAAAGAATTTAAGGATATTTTATTATCTATACAAGTGGTTGATAAATTAGGAAATGTAATTACAATTCCTTCAAAGGATATTAAGTTTGAATACAGAAAAAGTAATTTACCAGAAGACTTAATTTTTTTAAGTGCCTCTTTTAAGGGTACAAAAGGTAAATCTGAAAAAATTAGAAATGAAACAAATAGAATTAAAATTGAAAAAGAAAAAAATCAACCATCTAAAATAAAAACAAGTGGAAGCACTTTTAAAAATCCTATTTCACAAACAAAAAAAAAGGCTTGGGAATTAATAAAGGAATCAGTTCCAGCAGAACAAAATTTTGGAGATGCCTATATTTCTGAAAAACATTGTAATTTTTTTGTTAACAAAGGTAATGCAACATTTGAAGATATGACAAAACTAATTAATTATGTAAAAAAAAAAGTTTTGGAAAAAACAGGAATTAGTTTAGAAAAAGAAATTAAAATACTGGAGTAATTTGAAAAAAAAAATATTAGTAATATCTGGAGGTATATCCAAAGAGAGAGCAATAAGTCTAAACACTGGTAGTCAGGTTGCTAAAGCATTGGTTAAAAGTGGATATAAAGTAAAAATTACAGAACCTAATTTTGAATTAATCAAAACAATAAAATTATTTAGACCAAATATCATTTTTAATGCTTTACATGGACAGTTTGGTGAGGACGGTTATATTCAAACAATTTTGGAAACTACAGGCGTACCATATACACATTCAGGTGTAATTTCCTCTGCTATTGCTATGAATAAAGAATTGTCCAAAAAAATTTTCATTAAAAATGGAATTTTAACTCCAAAATATTTCATGTATTCCTTTAATCAATCAAGAGCAAAATTGATTAAATTAATTGAAAAAAAGCTTAAATTTCCAGTTGTTATTAAACCAACAAATGAAGGCTCAAGTGTAAATGTTTTTATCTGTACAAAACACAATATTATTAAAAATTTAAGATTATTAGAAAACTACAAAAAAATAATTATAGAAGAATTTATTTCCGGAAGAGAAATACAAGCTGCAATTATTGGGTCACAAAAACTAGGAGCAATTGAACTTAAACCAAAACGAAAATTTTATGATTATGAAGCAAAATATAATTCTAAAGCTAAAACAGAACATGTTATTCCAGTCAACTTACCCAAAAAAGAATACAACAATTTAATGGACCAGGCTTTAAAAGTGCATAGATTAATTGGCTGCAGAGGTGTAACTCGTTCAGATTTTAAATATTTTAGAGGGAGGTTTTACCTCTTAGAAATCAATACTCAACCAGGCATGACTAACTTGTCATTAGTGCCAGAGATTGCGTTGTATCGTGGTATTAGTTTTATTAAACTTATTGAATTGATTTTAAAAGATGCTTCAAAAAAAAAGTAAAAAAATTACACTATATTTATTTATATTTTTAATAATTGGAACTTTAAATAATAAAAACTTAAATAACATTAAACTTCCGAAAGTGAATCAAATTATTGTTTCAGGTTTAAATGTTAAAAATAATCTTGAACTGATGAATAACCTCAACTATTTAAAATTTGATAGTTTATTTTTTTTAAATGAAATTAAATTAACAGAAATTATTACAACAAATAATCTTGTAGAAGAATATTCAGTTTTTAAAAAATATCCATCTACCTTAGATATAAAAATTAAACAGACAAAATTTTTAGCTCAATTTAAAAAAAATGGAATTAATTTTTTATTAGGATCAAATGGTAGACTAACTAAAACACCTGATATTAAAAAAAATATACCTTTTATTTTTGGCGATTTTAAAACTAAAAGTTTTTTTGAATTGAAAAAAATAATAGATGAAACTGATTTAGATTTTTATGAGATTAAAAATTTATATTTTTTTCGGTCTGGTAGATGGGATATTGAAACAGTGTCTGGGCTACTAATAAAGTTACCTAAAAAAAATATCAAAAGTTCATTAAATTTGTTTATTGATATTTTAGAAAATAATATACAAGAAAAAATAAGTAAAATTGACTTACGTCAATACAACCAGATTATAATAAATGAATGATAATATCGATTTTGATACGTACTTATTTGTAAGTTTAAATAAATTAATTATTTCAGTTCATCACAAGTCTGACTTTAAAAAGATTTATAGAAAAGAATTAACATTCAAAGTTGAAAAACAATTAAATTTTATTAGAATTAACGACTTCCTCGATAAGAATATATTTAAAATTGAAAAACTTTTCAAAAATTTTGTAAAAAAAATTTCTGTTATAATTGATACAAAAAATTTTTTTTTGGTCAAAATTTCAATTAAAAAAAATAATCATGAAAATTCAGTTGATATTAGTAGTTTAAGTTATTTATTAAATGAAGCTAAAATAAGTTGTAAAAAAACTATCGCAGATAGAAAAATAATTCATATGATAATCGATAGATATCGAATTAATGATGATTATTATTCTAATATGCCACAAGTGCTTCAGTGCAAAAATTTTTCGTTGGATGTAAGTTTTATTTGTTTATCAAATGATTTAATCTACAATTTCG
>Ga0209631_10006753_pt1 | contig 11734 bp, 7 predicted proteins | sample COG_08_FD_184752 | JGI IMG/M metagenome (GOLD analysis project Ga0209631, IMG submission 184752) | Pelagic Microbial community sample from North Sea - COGITO 998_met_08 (SPAdes) (version 2) | ecosystem: Environmental > Aquatic > Marine > Neritic zone/Coastal water | place: Helgoland, sampling... | reverse complement strand
ATTGATTAACAAATGGAATTAATGTTTTTCTCACCTGTGTTAATTGAACATTGACAAGAAGCTGATTTGTGAAATGTTTTTGATTTGAATTCCAGTGTTTCGGATATGAAGCAATTGACAGAAAGGCATTTTTAATAACTTTTCCTGTTCTTTCTTCCTCCCGATTTGATGACAAATTATTTACATCTAATTTATCTACATCAACGGTAATTGAGTTACAAAATATTCTTCCCAGCGAATTTAGCTCTTGTAAAAAGATGCCTTTTTCTTTTTTAAACTGGATTGAAAGTAAATCTTTTAAATCATTTAACCCATCAGCCTTTTCATTGTCAATGGACCAATCTTTTAGTGTTTTATTTACAATAAAACTGGAAAGGCCCAGCACGTTTAATTTCGTCTTAAACTGATATAGATAGGAATTCTCAAAATGATGTTGTACAATCTTAGCAAAACGAATATTTTGCTTCTTTTTCCGCAAATATTTCTTTTTCAATCGCACTAATTTCGGAGAATCTTTCGGGTTCGGTTTCAATTCTTCCTGCGTATATATTCTCTCTATGGTAGTTGGAGATAATTCCACGAGTTTGCTTACTGCTTCTACATGAGACTCTATTCCAAGTGATATTGCTGTAGTTATTTTTCCTATACGATTATCAACAATGTCTTCTAATAGTTTCTGTTCAATTTCTAAAGCTTTTTCAATAGATTGACTATCCTCTGCTTGCAACCTTTCTTTAAACAAACCCATATAGCTATTCCATACATCAAACCACGTATCATAAACACGATTGACAAAAGCAATATTTAAGGCATGAATTTCATCATCAATTATCTTTATTTTTTTATCAAGTAATTCATAGCCAGGTAAGCCAAGAACAACCGCATCGGTTTTTTCGATAAATAAAGAGGCAAATTCTTCTCCTTGATATTTCATTTCAAGTAAAGGATCAAACCCTTCCTCATCGTAAAAATGAGAAGACGCTTTTAGCAATAATGTGGTGCCCATTACATCTAAAAAAGCATTTGTATTTTCTATAAATGTGCTTTCCTTTCCCTCTTCTATTTCAGGAATATTCAACAAAATTAAGTCAGCTTCAAAAGAATTTATTTTAACTACTTCGTAAAATCCTTTTTTCTCTAATTCATTATTAACAATTTCTACTTCGGCATCAACGCGCAAAGCTTCTAGTCTTTTTCTAACAGCATCCTCAACAATTAATTTTTGACCATTGTCATTATTTAGATAGAGAATCCGTACATGCGTATTGCTCCAATCAGGCGAAGCCAACAACATTCTTACTAATTGTAAAGCCAAATCACTCTCTTGATTTATTTCCTTCCACCAAATGTCAATTCTCTTATATTGCCCAAATCCTTTTTCTTTGTCGTAATCAAGATACAAAACGTTATAGTCAAGTACCCCCAGTTTTTTCGTCATTTGAGAAAATCCAATAGGGTGATTGGTGTTTCGCGCCCAACCCATCATTACTGTATTAGGCTCAACTCCAGAAAAGCCATAAGTGCTTGCAATGGCCTCAATACCTTGAAAGATATTTTGACATTCCTGTTTTCTATGAAAAATAGAATCGTCATAACCATCATCATTGACAGCTTGAGCATGTTTAGGAAACAGTACCTCTGCAGTTGGTGTTTCAATCAAATCAAAATTTGATATCATTCCTTTTCTCCCAGCTATAGATTTACTAAAACCTAGTAAATGGGGCCGAGCAGCTGTTCCACCACTAAACAACAATATATTCGGCTCCCAATTTCTTTTGTGCGTTGATTTCTTCCCTAAATTTTTCAATCCAATTTTAACAACTGAAGACCATACGCTTTGCCAAACATCTCCTGAACCTAATTCTAAATGCCTTCTTGTCAACCATATAAAAACCAAAGCCATTATAGCCACAGATATTAGGGCAGCAGCTAGATTTAATTGCACCATTAATAAAAAAGTAGCGATGGTTCCAATTAAAGGAACAAATAAAGATATTTTGAATTTAGGTCGAAAATCAGGACTTGCCCATTGTTCCAGAAAACAAGAAAGGTTGATAAACATATAGGCAGCCATATAGAACATGGCAACTATTTCAGCAATAACATTTAATTCTCCAATTAAGATCCCAGCCTCTGCAATTATAAAAGTAAGAATCAAGGCATTGCGAGGCTCATTATCATTTCCAACTCCTCTTCCAAAGATATTTGGTGTAATTTTATCAAGTGACATTGCTTGAAGAATCCTCGGTGCTCCCAATATACCCCCCAAAGCAGATGATAATGTTGCCCCCCATATTCCAACGATTACCAATCCCGGAACTAATCCAAATTGAACCAAAGCATTATTGTTATTGATTAATTCTGCCTGTGGTATGGAATAATGAATAAATACAGATAGTACAATATAGACTAACAAACCTACGACTACCGCTGACATCGTTCCCCAAGGAATTGCTTTTTTAGGATCTTTCAAATCACCAGACATTGCAACACCGGCGGTAAACCCAGTTACAGCAGGAAAAAAAATACCAAACAAAGTTGAGAATCCTACAGTTGATCCTTCCACATGAGAAGTATCAAATCCTTTACCTTCACTCGTTCCAAGGAAAATTGAGATCAAGGAAAGAATAATTGCAAAAAGAATAAAATACTGCGATTTAATCGCAATACTTGTAGAGATATAAGCAATTGTCACAATAACTAATAGTGCAATTGACCCTATAATCCTCAGGTGATTGGTTGTAATCTCTTCAATACTTAGATAATCAGAAAGTACAACCATGGCACTTTCGCCAAATCCAATTAAATATAAAGCTATACTTAATGCAGTTGCAACAAATAGGGTAATCCCAATTGCTCCTCCAATAGGCAAACCGAGGCTTCGGGAAAGCATATAATATATACCTCCAGCCTTTATCTTTTTATCCGTAGCAACTGAAGAAACACTTAATCCTGTAGTAACAGAAACAATATGAGCAAGAAGTATTATGGCAATTGTAGTAAATAATGTTCCTGCATTACCTACAACCATACCCAAACGCATGTACATAATCACACCCAATATTGTTAGTATCGATGGTGTAAATACGCCCCCAAATGCTCCAAATTTCTTTCCCTGCGACATTGTTGCCTCTAAGATATTGAAGTTGTTTAATGTTCAACCTATAATCTGAAAAATGTTTCTTTTTTTATGTAATGTCGTTCTTTCCTCTGATCATATCTTAGGATATGCTTCTCAAAAATGCCTCATTTAACAAAAAAATATTCCATTTTCAATTTCACAATCGAAATTTAAGCAACTTCTGTTAATGTTTGAAATTCAACCCTACTTAGACGCTAAATATAGGAAAAGGTTATAGCTAAAGACCATTAATTTGTAGTTTAGCACTATGAGTGTTTTCAAAGATTTAAAAGTTGTGGAACTAGCTAGTGTGCTTGCAGGACCAGCAGTCGGAATGTTTTTCGCTGAACTAGGGGCAAATGTTATTAAAATCGAAAACAAAAAAACCAATGGAGATGTAACACGAAATTGGAAATCTTCTAACGAAAAAACTGAAAACACATCCGCTTACTTCTCTTCCGTTAATTGGGGAAAAGAACATCTCTTTTTAGATTATACCGATGAAAAGGATTTTTCCCAATTACTATCCCTTTGTAAAGAAGCTGATGTCATTATTTGTAATTTCAAATATGGTGATGCACAAAAATTTAACCTTAGTTACCTAGACTTAAAGAAAAATAATGAAAAAGTAATTTACGCACAGCTGAACGGGTTTAAAAGCCAACCTGAACGCGTTGCTTTTGATGTTGTATTACAAGCTGAATGTGGTTATATGCATATGAACGGACAAATAGGCTCACCTCCAACCAAAATGCCTTTAGCTATTATGGATCTTTTGGGCGCTCATCAGCTGAAAGAGGGGGTTTTATTGGCTCTACTCAAAAAAGAAAAGACCGGAAAAGGAAGCCTAGTTGAGACCTCATTGGAAGAGGCTGCATTAAGCTCTTTGGCCAATCAAGCAACTAACTGGCTAATGAACCAAGAAATACCACAAAGAATTGGATCTATGCATCCAAATATTGCTCCATATGGAGATATTTTCACAACTAAAGACAATAAGCTACTGGTAACTGCAATCGGTTCTAACAAGCAGTTTGCGTCGTTCTGTAATTTACTAGAGAGAAAAGAAATAGCCAATGAAGACAAATTTTCAACCAACCAAAATCGATTGAAAAATAGAATTGCATTGCAAGAAATACTCGGAACGTTAATTCGTGACCATAATCGTGATGAACTAATTACTCAATGTATAGAAAAAAGCATCCCAATAGGGGGTATAAAAAATATGGAAGAAGTTTTCTCTTCAAAAACAGCTCAAAATATGTTGCTTGAAGAAATAGTTAATGGTGAAAAAACGACGCGAATAAAATCAATTGCTTTTAAAATTAGCTAGATTAATCGGCACTATGTTCAGTGACTTTCTTCTGGACAGCAGCTAAATGATCACTGCTTTTTTGAGCATATTCTCTTACAAACTTTTTGACAGCTCTCGCTAACTTCTCTGCATCTTTAGTGCCTAATTGAGCTCCAAATCGAACTTCCTTTTCGTTATAAAAAAAACGTACTGTTCCTTGGCCTATTACCCAAAATGAGTCATTCATTGATTTACTAAACCCCTTAGGATTAACCTCAAGCCCTTGTACATTCTTAATCCTACCTAACTGATAAGGTATAGCTTTCCCAAAACCTTTAATAGACTTTTTAATCGTCATTAAATCCTTATCGATTCTAATAAATTCCATTCCGGATTTTCGCCATAGATAAGTTTTACCTATTCTAATTTCAAAAAACAACCAAAAAACACACATAACCAGCAGCATTAGCTTTTCTTCTCTGGTTAAATCTCCAGCGAAAAGAAAATAAAAGAAAACGCTTCCACAGATTGTCCATCCAAGCAGCCACGTTAATAATATGGTCTCCTTCCATTTATCAATATTCGTTGAAATTACAATTGTACTGTAATCTTCATGAACTTTATACGACACTCTATCTCCGATTAATTTCATTTTTACAAATGTAAAAAATATGACTATCAACAATCCATTTTTATTCTTTTATATAAATCATTATCTATTAGTAATAGTTATTTAGTATTTTGGGCACGACTTTTGAAAAGTCATTTGTAATTAAAAAAACATATAATGAAAAAGCTACTTGTCATTTTATCCCTAATATCATACACTTCAATAAACACAGTATTAAGTCAAGAATATCAGGACCTATTAATATTGTACGTTGATGAGAAATATGAGAAATGTTTTGTGAAAGCAATAAATTACACTGAGAATGAGAAGACCAAAAAGCACCCTTTGCCTTATTTATATGTTTCGATGGCTTCTTTTGAAATGAGCCAAGATCATCAATATAGTGAAAACTGGCCAAAGGCGTACAGCACTGCTTTAAGTTTTGCAAAAAAATACAGAAAAAAAGATCCAGATAATACTTATGAAGAAGACTCTCAAGAATACATAGACCAATTAAAGGAAATTATCTATGAGGATGTAGAAAACTACATGCTTACCAACACTGAAAAAGGATACAAAAAGGCCGCAGGTATTCTTAAAAAAGTATGTGCATTTGACCCTAAAGATCATGGTGCTCGTTTATTATGGGGAGAATTAGAAATTCGGACGAAAAACCAAACAGAAGGTAAAAAAATAGTTGCAGCAGCTATCGACTTAATCAAAACGATTGGGACAGATGTTCAGTTGGGTGATTTAACTGAAATTCAACAAAGATTTTTACGTAAATCATTAATGGAATACGCTTCATTTATTGATGAAAAAGACCATGCAAAAGCAATTGAGGTCATCAGTATGGGTCAACCATTTTTCTATGAAGCAAGGGAAGATTGTTTATTAGATGATAATGAAGAATTTAAAAAACTATACAACGAGATTACTGGGTAGTTCAACAACCCTATATTATTGAAAATAAAGCTCATTCCTAATAAGAATGAGCTTTATTTTTTTCACAATTAAAAATTGTATCGAATTAAAATAGCTTCATTACCTTTATATTAAATCTTTGAAATATGAAAAATATTATACTTGTAATCTTTACAACAGTTTTATTATACAATTGTTCGACCGAGGATAATTATAAAATTGATATACCCAAAATCGGCAAAACAGAACCCAAATCATTCATAGCACCTCCTTTTGGAACATGCATTGAATTCATTACGTTAACTATAAACCCAAATAAAGATACTTTGATACAATTTGAATCAGGTTCTTTTCTTGAAATTCCTAAAGGATGTTTCGTTGATAAGCAAGGAAAAGCTCTTAACTCATCCACGAAAATAAAATTTAGGGAGTTCGATTCAAATGAAGACATTTTCTTAAGTGGAATACCAATGACATACAAAGATGAAAGCGGTGATCATTTTTTCGAATCCGCAGGAATGTGTGAAATAAAACCTATTGATGACATTCAATTCGCAAAAGGTAAAGAGATTAAAGTTGGATTAAATTCACAAAGTTCAGAAACAGATTTTGGGCTATATTCTTTTAATGAGAAAACTGGAAAATGGGAAACAAAGGGTAAAGATTCGGTTATGGTTTCATTAAAAATAATTCAGAAAGACAATCAACCAACTCCAATAAAGGCTTTACAGAAAATAGACCTAGCACCGGTAAAACCAAACAAACTAGACCCAAATGACCCTAGATTAATTACACTTAAATTAGACAATGACCAATATGTTCCAGAACTTAAAAAGTATGAAAATGTAATGTTTCATGTTTCTGAAAAATCAAAATACAAAAGAGGTGAAAGTAAAAAAGCTTGGTATTATGTTGAAGTTAAAAACACAAATACTAAAGGACTTTATAAATTGAAATTTTATGGGAAATCAGATACAGGAGAGGATATAAACTTAGAGTACTTTGTTGAACCAGCACTAGAAGGTAACGATTATGAAACTGCAATTAATGAATATGAAGAATTATTTAAAGAACATGAGAAAGACATGAAATTGATTCAAGATGCTAATGAAAAACAAGAAGCTGAAACACAAAAAATGTTGGAAATTGCAAAAAATTATGAACAAAACGCAGACAATATAGATAAATCAAGTGCTGGCATTCAGCGTGTATTTACATCAGATAATTTTGGTATTTTTAACTGCGATAGATTTTATATATTAACCGATTTCACTGAATTGTTTTTCAAATATCAAAACAAAAATAATGACGAAATATCCTTCTATGAATTATATTGTATTGATAATAAAACAAGAGCAGTAGTACCAGTTGGTTTTCCTGATAAAATTAAATTTCCTAAGGACAATCATCACTCTTTTTGGGGAGTTACAATGAAAGGAGAACTTGCAATAATTGATAACTTTAAACTAACCAAACAAAATCTTGAGGGTAATTTAGTTGAAATGAAATTCTCTACCAAAGATGTCACTAAATCAAGTCCAGAAGATATTTCACAAAAGATTAGAGCTTCTATCTAGCTTAAATTCAAATATTCTTGAATTGATTCATACATATATTCTAGATCCTTGCTACTTATACAATATGGGGGAATCAGAACAATTACATTTCCTAACGGTCTAAGTATTATTCCTTTTTCTAATAAAAAACTATAGGCTTCTTTTCCTTTGCTATTGAAATAAGAACTTGCTCCATCGGATTCTAATTCGACCGCTGCAATTGTTCCAAAACTCCGGGCAGCTCTTACCCCTGAATTTGTTGCAATTAAACGAACAAACTCACTTTGCATTTTAGAAATTGATTCAATATTTTGCCAAACATCCTCTTTTTCAAATAAATCTAAAGAAGCATTTGCCACACTGCAAGCCAATGCATTTCCTGTATAAGAATGACCATGTAAAAAGGTCTTCCCCTTATCGTCAGAATAAAATGCTTGATAAATTTTATCAGAAACAGCAGTAATCCCCATAGCCATAAAGCCACCCGTTATTCCTTTAGACAAGCAAACAATGTCTGGCTTATTTTCACAATGGTCTATGGCAAACATCTTTCCAGTTCTTCCAAACCCTGTAAAAACTTCATCAGAAATTGCAATAACTCCATATTGGTTGCACAACCCTATTAACTCCGACAGTACCTCCGGAGAATGCATGATCATTCCGCCTGCACCTTGCACAATGGGTTCAAAAATAAAGGCCGCGATGTCATTCGTTTTTAACAACAACTCAAATTCTGTTAATAATTCAATTCTATTCTCTTCTGTTGGAATATCAATAAAATCAACATCAAACATAAAGCGCTCAAATGGCTCATTAAAACCGCCCCTAGCCGTAAGACTCATGCTACCAAATGTATCGCCGTGATAGTCTCCTTTAAGAGAAATAAATCGATTTCTTTTTTCACCTTGGTTAAACCAATATTGAATTGACATTTTGAGCGCTACCTCGTTAGCTGTTGAACCATTATCAGAAAAGAATACCTTTTCAATTTTTTGTGGAAGTATATTTACTAACCTCTCCGACAACGTTACTGCACTTGGATGCGTAAACCCCCCAAAAGCGACATGTTCAAGCGTGAAAGCTTGTTCGGATAATTTCTCAGCAATATAAGGGTTTGCATGTCCATGTGTATTTACCCACCAACTAGAAAAACCGTCGATATACTTCTTTCCATCTTCGTCAAATACGTGAGAACCTTCTCCTTTTACAATTGGAATTATATCCGCTCCTTTCATTTGATCGAAAGGGTGCCAGATGTATTTTTTGTCTAATTCTTTGAGTTTTGACATGATGGTTATTTACGAAGCCAAAGTAAAGAAAGATTTTTCAATTTAAAGCAGATCTTAACAACTCTGCTTGCTCTTTAATAAAATCGCACGTAACACTCTCTGCCATTGGAACGCGATGTAATATATTAACTCCTGTGTTTTTGACAATAATTGACTCCGAAGATTCATTTTTCTCTCCAATTATAATAATACCTTTTATCGAAATACTTTTTGATTTTAAATACTCAATAGACAATAATGTATGATTTATACTTCCTAGGTAATTTTTAGAGACAAGTATAATTTCCATCCCGAGCTTTACGATTATATCTGACAAATAGTCTCCATCTTCATTAATTGGGACAAGCAAGCCACCCGCACCTTCAACGATTAAGTTATTATTTGTTTTTGGCAATTGAAAAGAAGTCAAAGAAATCGAAATATTATCTAATTTGGCAGCGGCATGGGGTGATAATGGTTTGTTTAATCGATACGCTTCAGGATGCAAAATAGTTTTTCCATTTACTAACTCTTTAACTTTATCGGTATCGGTATAGTGGAGATCACCACTTTGTATTGGCTTCCAATAATCCGCATTTAAAGCTTCTACTAAAATTGCAGACACAACCGTTTTACCAATATCTGTATCTATTCCTGTGACAAAAAAAGACTTACTTTCCAAACCTAAATATATTATTTCCCTTCTACTCTTTTCTTTTCTGCCATTTGTAAAGCATAATATGCATTGACCACCCCACCTGATTCAGACAGTTTACCAAACTTAACACTTGGTACTTTATCTTCCTCAAAAGAACCAGGTAGATTCACTTTGATGTTTTTGTACATAACAGCTGATTCCATTAAAATTTCTCTTAATTCACTTGCGGAAAGTTCTGGGTAATACGACCAAACTAATGCCGCTACTCCTGTTACAACAGGACAAGAAAAACTAGTTCCATTCATCATATCATAACTATCGTCTGGAGATATTGAGATTACTTTCACTCCTGGAGCAAATATATGTACTTTTTCAGTCCCATAATTTGAAAAAGTAGCAGTCATTTTCTCTTCAAAATCTTTTGAATTTGCTCCTACCGTCAACCAAGTAGAAACATGATTTCCCTTTTCTGAATAGGGAGTCGGATAATGTGTTATTACGTCAACATCTTGTCCTTCGTTACCTGATGCCGCGATCATCAACACACCCTTACTTTCAGCATATTTAATTGCAGCATAAACTTCACTTTCCATAGGAGAATAAGCTTTACCAAAACTCATATTGATTATGCTAGCTCCATTATCAACAGCATAACGAATTGACAAAGCAACATCTTTATCATATTCATCACCGTATGGAATTGACCTTAAGGCCATTATTTTGACTCCGGTAGCAATACCATTAACACCCATTCCATTGTTTCTAACAGCGCCAATTATTCCTGAAACCATACTCCCATGATCCGCATTTGGCCCTTTTACGTCTCCATTGCCATAAAATGCATCCTTCATGTCAGAAAGATTATCACCTATTACATTACTTCTCGCATTCAATTCAAGATTTAAATAACCTTCTGTGAAAACCTTATAATAGTCGATAGCACCTTCCAAGTAAGCTAAGTTTGTTCCGCTTGAAAGTAATCTTTTGTAACTATTTATTAACGAATCTTCCGATTCTATTCCTTTGATATCATCCATCGAAATTGAATCCTGTTGCAAAAATGCTTTCAAAGCCTTGTTTGCTTTCTTAACTTCCAAAATACTATTAGTATATCGGTCAATTATTCCTCCATACTTTACAACATACTCTTCATATTCCGCTTTAGCTGCTGTATACATCTCAAAATCAGCTTTATCTTCTTTGGTAATATCATTAGCTGTTTTTAAATCAAACTTAGCTTTGTAATCCCTGTAAATTCGTGTTACCTCAAGGTTTTCGATATTTAAATGCTCTCCTTTACTATTTCCTATAAAATTCCATCCATTAATATCGTCTATATAGCCGTTTTTATCATCATCAATACCGTTATCTGGGATTTCGTTTTTATTTATCCAAACCTGTCCTTTCAAGTCTTCGTGACGGACATCAATACCACCATCAATAACAGCAACGATAATTACTTTCTGTGGTTCTTTATCTTTCAAGATTGTTTCATATGCTCTATCAACAGCAGTACCGCAGACCTTATCCAATTCTGGAGATTTGTTATACCAATTTAAATAGTCTGCTTCTAGCGAGTCTACAGTGGTGACTTGCGCATATGCGTTTACAGTAAAAAGTGTAATGAGTATAATGAGATACCTGTTCAAAATAAATAGGATTAGCTTCGTACAGGCTGAAATTACGAAAATTGTGCCAAAGGAAATAGAATAACTATTAAGACAATGTTAAACTTATCAACTATTTAGATAGATTTATCGTCTTATTCAAACACTCTATCAGTTTATTTACCTCCGTTACAGAATTGTAAGAATGAAAGCAAATTCTTAGCCTTTCCGCACCTTTAGGAACCGTTGGAGAAAGTATTTCTTTAGCGTACAACCCAATATTTTTAAGGCTGTTAGAAACTTTTCTAACATTTTCGTTTCCAGGAATAACAACAGAGACAACATTACCATAAGCTCCAGTTATTAATTCTCTCGATGCGCCTGCTTTGGTAATAAAATATTTTTTCAATTCTAAAGCTAACAAAGGTTCAGAACTGTTTTTCTCATATAATTCTTTAAGCTTATGATATTGGTTTCGAATAGTCAGGATAGTCTCTGGAGAAGGGGCTGTTGTATAAATAAAGGAGCGACAAAAATTAATCAAATAATTCCGCAAAATTTCACTACCAAGTATAATAGCACCGTGCGAACCAAGGGCTTTACCGAATGTTACTACGGTTGCAAACACTTCTCTCTGAAGGTGTAATTTTGCTACTAAACCATCTCCTTTCTCCCCTACAACACCCACAGCATGGG
>Ga0209631_10006750_pt1 | contig 11737 bp, 3 predicted proteins | sample COG_08_FD_184752 | JGI IMG/M metagenome (GOLD analysis project Ga0209631, IMG submission 184752) | Pelagic Microbial community sample from North Sea - COGITO 998_met_08 (SPAdes) (version 2) | ecosystem: Environmental > Aquatic > Marine > Neritic zone/Coastal water | place: Helgoland, sampling... | reverse complement strand
TGCGCCAACAATAACAGGACCACGTGAGCCATGGGCCACGTAGGACAGTAGCAGAGGACCACTGTGGAAAGCAGGTGGTCTGCATTGCCGACCTGATGCAAATTAGGTTGAATTTCACTTTTTTCCGAGTCACAAGGACTCATCACATTTCCGTAGCGATTATCACTTCAGAAAAACAGGACCCTAAGAACGCAAGGCACGCAGCACGACGATCAACATTCGAAACACTAACGAGAGCTCTTATTTGAGGTCGACCGAACGACCACATCGGAGGAACAACTTTCATGGACTGCCAGACTCTAAATTATCGGAGATTGGACCTAACTATGATCACTCATACCAGCTACAGGCTGGAAGATACTCAATTCAGTGTGCACACATCTCAGTAACCAGTTTCGAAACAACGGTCGCTTGCGTTAGAACTGCGAATTTTTTTTTACAAAAAAACATACACAGACAGTAAACATCAGCAGTATAGTGGCGTGCACGCTCACCACCTTCTTTGAGGAGGGGGCGGGTGTCAGCGCCCAGAACTGACAGCCAGAGATTACCTTTTAGATGACCAAGGTCAGACCTCGTAGCATTGTTCAGGCTTCGAGGCCTGACAGCCACTAAAGGCAGTAATTCCCAGCCAGACGATCTTCGTGTGACGAAGATCGCCTCTTTTAGAGTCGGAGCGCCCCTTCTCTCTCTTTATATTTATTTCAAGCAGCGGCCACGTCCTTATCGACGCGCCAGCCGCTCCCACTGGTAAAGTGTAAAGAACTTATTTGTCTACGTGTAGTATATATCGTCGAGCTGATCATCCACGATGTCAGGATCTAGCGCAGATGAAGACACCTCGTCCTCAAGGGAAGGCGTCGATGACGCCGCGTTCATTACCCCCGGACGAGACGCAGACATCACGGTACCCCGCCTTGGCTCAGGCACGGGCACCTTGTCTGAAGAGGAAGAGGCTGACGCCTATTCCTCACCTGCGGCAGGCTCGCCCCCTGTCCAGGGCGCCATCAAGGCGTCCGAAGTGAACCCCCCTTCAGTCAACGAAGCTAAGGGAGGAGAGTTCAAACTGCGCGACGAGCAATCGTCGCGCGCAGGGGAGATTGTCACAAATTCCCCCATTAGGTCCAAAGGCCCGCTGGGCCCAAGGACGCTAGCATCAAGAGAGCAAATCCAGAGTACGATCTCCATTGTCGAGAACCTGAGACAGCAGCTAGATGAAACCATCAGCACTGTCGATGCCATGAAACGACAGATCGACCAGTCTGGTAGCGACGTCAACGAGATGAAAGGGATGCTGCAGAGTCTCATAGCTCTCCAGCAAGGCGCGGCCGCCTCTGACACCTCAAGTACGCCACAGTCTTCAACACATCCTTCAATCCCCCCCTCGTCTTCGCTATCCCAAACAGTCACCAGCAGGGAATCTTCGTCCAACAACTCCCCCAGCAGTACTGGCGCCAGAACAGCGACAGTCGGGAGTACAGAGTTGACACATCATAGTTTCACTCCAGGCGACGAAAGAGGAGGAGAAAGTGAAGGTAGCGCTAGCGACCGCTCGACGAGCGATGGCGGCGCAGAAAAAGGAGACCGTGACGGAAACGGCACCGCTACGCCCGTTAAAGATGCGAAAAGAACGGGGCAAAAGTCCATCAACCCCTTCAAACATGACTCTGCGAATTTAATGGAATTTGAAATAAGTGGGCTCAACAATGGGCGAGCTTTCAATCCGAAAGGGAAACATTTTGTTCCCCTGACAGGAGCTCACCTAACCTCCGCTCTTATCGAGTGGATCAGTGTCGAGCTCGAGGAGAAAGATCGGAGAAATGATACGGGTTTCTCTCCGAGTACACTTTTGACTCTGGCTTCACACCGTATCGAAACAGTCTTCAAGGGCAACAAGGCCCCTGAACGAACCAAGGCATTGAAAAAAAGTTTCCTCAATCTTTTGGGGACCTACCTTGGGATTCCGATTTACGCAGAAATGCCCTCAGCCATGACTGAAGAGGCTTATCCCTCCCTCTACGAGAAGGAGAAAACGATACGGGCTTTCAATAGCAAACGGCGAACGTTTGTTTACGAAGGTATAACTCACCAATTGAGCTGGAGAGAGGCCGTACAAACGCTGTTTATCGACCAGTACCTATCCTGTTTTATCATGCGGGATAAAGTCGAAAGCGACCTGACCCAAATCCAGGATAGCCTCACCGCGCAGGTGGAGAACAAGACGCAACAACTCAGGGCCGCCTTTAAGGCCTACGTCAAAGCGTCTCAAGGTTACAAGGGCGAGCGAGTGTCCCTTATTTTAAGGGATCTAAAATCGCTAATGGCCCGGAGGGAGAGTGCAGGGGGAAACGGTTTCAAAGCTGCCTGCAAGCACGTCACGCAAATCGCACGTGGAGCCACCCCAAGTGCGCGACCTACAACTGGAATCTGGTTTGAATTGGGGCAGCTCTTCACAAAAAAATGGCGCGAATGTAACAATTTCTGGGCCATCGAGTTGGATGCCATCGAGACCTTCAGCGAAGTCGAACAAAGGATCTTTGGCACTCAATCCGTTTTCACCTCCACGGATACATCCGAGACACAGTTTAATGTTGGCAACACAACTGGGACCAACACGGGCTTTTCGGGTGGCCGCGCCAACAACAGGAACCGTTCGAACAGGTCGGGAGGAAGGAATAACCCTCGTTCGGGGGGGAACCAGTCCTCGACGAACGTGGGACGCGCGTTCTTAAACGCGTGCGTGTCTGACAATGGCGGCGGCGAATTTAACAATTTATCACGTGATATGTCGACCATGGTTTGCAACTTTTTGGAAAACGGGTTGACAACGCCGGTATTACATCAAGTATTTAACAAGTCTACCACAACCAACCCAGCCGAGAAAACCGTGCTCAACTTCATTCTCCACACGCTCAGCGTCTTCAGAGGAGGGCGGGAGCTGGACAAAAAGAATGGACAGGCGATCATACAAGGTCGCAGACTACTCGCGCTGGAAAAGGCGTCACAGTACAACAGCGAGCATGGCGACGGTTCGAGCGTGACTACTGTAGACGACATGCAACGGTTCTTGACAAGCCAATCAACGGAGGAACAAAAGTTGAAAGAACGGACCACCTCCAACCAAATAAAGTTTTTCGACCCAAGCGAACCAATAGGCTCGCAATGGATTTCTAACATCCCTGATGGGGATTACAAGGCGCTGGAACCGCGGGCAGTCTCACTGCTCCGAATCCTCCGTCTTTGGCACAACACCAGCAAAAAGGCCCACAAAAGGACCTTCGGCCGCGAAGGCCCGCTGGGCAAGCCTGCACAGGCAAATTACGGAAGAAGCAAGCTCCAAGAGGCCTCCGTAAACTTGGGAAGCAGACACAAGTTTACCAAAAATGGCAGTCGCGGTGGCAATCGCGGTGGCGGCCACAGGCGGAGCGGCAACCGGTCATCAAACTTCGGACAGGTGAACAACTTGCTGGGCGGCCTAAACGAATATGGCTAGCATCCGCCGCCGGCGCCGCCTGGAGCCTCGAACTCCAGCGCGGTGGCCGGCCCGAACGGGATATTTCATGACGGGGGGTCTACGGACCCGGGAATATCACCAGATCCGTCTCCGAATATGGTTGAAAAATCGTGTTCCGGAAAACCTGATTTTGGCGACATCGCTGAAAGAAGGACGTCGAGTGTCGCACTCGACGAGGACGCAACAGCGTCCAGCCCTGAGGGCACCGATGTGCGCGAGCCGCGAGGCTCGTTGCACCACCTCGCGACCGAATCTGGAAGCGAGGACGCCTTTTTGTGCCGAATGCGAAGACCCCCCTCAGAGGAGAAATTCGCATCTGATACGAATCGGCAAAGGCCGCAAAGGCAGGAAAAATATTTTGACCCAATTTTGCGCGCTAATGTTGGTGGCAATGCCAACACTTGGATGAATGTACTTCTTGATACCGGTTTCATCCATGGTGGAGTGGAAGTATGTTCTCTCGCAGCAGCGGAAAAGATTTTAGCAGCCGATGTCATCGACGGCCAGTTGACTTACACCATCGTCAAACGATGGGACGACTATTCGCGCCTCTCCACGGCAAGGAGAAAAACGAAAAACCGCCGTATCACAGTTGCATCAGGTGCAGAAATTGCATCTGTGGCACAAATAAAATGCATTTTGCATTTTCCATGCCAGGATGCCAGTCCCAACCCCCATGGAGTTGGGCCTGGCACCTTTCCAATTGAAGTAACACTTCATGTTTTCCGCGAACTTACCTGCGACATTATCCTCAGCAACCGCACGCTCGCGCGCGTTGCTGACGTGTTTGCGCTTGATTACAAGAAGAAGCGAGTCTTGTTCTTGAACCACGACAAAAACACGGATCATGGCGAAAAATTTACGGTCAAAGCAGCTCTTCCTGCTCCTAATTGCACATGGCGCACGCAGTCAGAAATGAATGCCATGCGCTATGACGTGCGCGAGACGACTACAATCGTCACCACACAACCAGTTCACGTCGGAATCGGGGAGAAATTTTATATTCAAATCCCCCTCCCCGACCAGAGCAAACCCTTGACATCGGCGGCACGTTTAGCAACCGAGGCCACGGGAAAACACGAGACCAAACTCGGATCTGATGAGTCCCCCGTAAGGTGTGTTCCTGCAAAAGGGAGCACCATACCAACAGACGCATCGGGACGCTACCTAGTCTCGTCGATGCACGATGAGCTTGGCTCCTTGCCATACCTCGTGCAGTCGCAGTATGGCGTCAGCGTCATGCTGCACGTTGATGAACCGCAATGCATTGCGATCATCAACAACACCGACGCGTCCCACATCGTTCCCGCAGGAACGGAGGTAGCATACATCGAAACGGAGACATCCGTCTTTAATTTCTCCGAGGCAGACCACGGCATAATTAGCTGTGATTTGGGTGCCATGATGCACTCTTTGTCCGCAGAGCTACCAGCAGACGCGCCGACCACCGCGCCTCTCGCCAGGCCCCCAGCGACAGACCGCCTCGTTCTGACGCGCGGGCCCCGCCACGCGCAAACAAGCACCCTCTGCCACGTGTTAGAGGTCAAGCAACGCAAGCAAAATGTAGTTGTGAAAATCATCGATGATTCGGGCTGCCACCGGAAAATCGATGTCTCTCCTCTAGCGAAAGGGCCGATACTGTCCAGGTTATCAACACAGGGCGAGGCACTGTCGGCGATACCAACAGCGCCAGAGGAGAAGGGAGTGAGGTTGGAGGATTCCACTTCCAAAATCGGCGGCCAAAAGGCGCCGACGTTCAGGGTCGGCGAACAAGTTGTGTTCACTCGCGGCCCAAGAACAAATGCCACCAGCTCAGTTTGTCGAGTAGTAAAAGTCGACCAAACAGACGGGGGCTTGTCGTACAGTCTCCTTGACGGTGATGGAAAATCTTTGGTTATGGACTGGGCTGACCCGGAACACAATTTGTCGCGCATCGAGACACTAGCCAATGGCGTTGAAAGCCCAGGCTTCCGACGCATCCATGTAAAAGGTCCTGCAAAACCTGAAACTGAGGTGCTCATCAACGAGGACAGCGCACAGCCGCCCTGCCCAATTCCTGGCGTAGATCCCGCAGACGAACCTCGTCCATGGTTCGATCGATTATCTCCGAAGGAATTACGACTAAAGTCCGGGGGCAACCTGATAGAGCCGACGGAAGCCCACATACGCGAGATGATGGAATCGGAAATGTGGAAATTGATGCAGGAATCCGATGTGTTCCAAAATGGCGCGACCTGGCTTCAAAACCTCGTGAAGGACGTCTTACTGTTCCACTCGGGCGGGATGGCACTGGACGCACCAGCAGCAGTCACGTCAATCGCGGCTCATGACATCACGTTGAAGCCAGGAAGCAGTGCTGCCTCACGTCAGTATCCGTTGTCACCGGAAGCTAGACAGCAAATACAACTGTGGCTTCGTAAAATGTTAGCAAACGGGTTTATAAAACGCGTTGATTCTCCATACCGCAGCCCTTTGCTCGTCGTCGCGAAAAAGGATTCAGGTGGCGCCATCACTGGTTGGCGCGTGTGTTTTGACGCACGCAAGGTTAATTCATTGACAGTGGATCTTCCTGGTAACCCAGCACCCACCGCGGAGTACTTATGGTCGGAGATGGGGGGATCCCTTGTATATAGCAAAAGTGATTTAAAGGATGCATTCTACTCCGTTCGTACCACGGACAGGGCATCGAAAATCACGGCTTTTGTCGACCCACGTACTGGCCGACAATATGGTTTCACTCGAATGCCCATGGGCCTGGCGGGATCACCTGCCACCATGCAGCGCGTGACTGGAGAGGCCTTCGCTGACCTTCTGGGTATATGTGCTTACTGTTATGTGGACGATCTAGTGTTGTACACCAAACAGACCCATGTGGACGAAGTCTCAAGGGCCTGGGAGGCGAATGCCGAAATGCGACGGGATTGGTCCGAAACGAATCTGTATGATGAGTGGAAACATCTCGACGGTACAACAGTCCCAGCCGAGGAAGGCAAAACCAGCCCATCCGAACCACAGCCTCAAGGAGGACCCACTACGCACCACATCACGCTCACGAGTCCTCAATCCCCTGGGTCAGCGGAAGCGAAGTCAACCGCACACAACGACCCCTCGATAGCACTCTATGACGATCCCAGCCAAACGGAGAGATACGATGGAACACTCGAAGAAACCGATTCGGTGCCCAAAACCGCATTAATGCCGGTGCAACAATTAGCCAAGCTCCATTCTATGCTTCGACCATCCAAACACGACGAGTCAATTCGTTCGTTGAACTCGCTACCGACAGCGAGCCTCTTTTCAGGCATTGCGGGCCTGAGCGTAGGCAAAATCAACCAATACTGCGAGACCGACGAGACCGCAGTGTCAATACTACGCGCTCGAATGACCGACGGAACCATTCCGGAAGCACCAATTACGGGCGATATCACAGCTCTAAAACGCCTTCAACCGGGAACAAAAATGATCGTGGCCGGATTTCCATGCCAAGACTTCAGTCTTGCAGGGAAACAGGCAGGCATGGGGGGCAAGGATGGGAAGCTGTTTTGGGAAATCCCGCGACTGGTTGAACAGTCGTTGCAGGACAAAGACCCAGTTGATTGGATTTTCCTCGAAAATGTAGCTGCTCTTCTATCCCAGGACTCAGTTTGGAAACCCGTATACACGGCTCTCTCCAAGTTGGGTTTTGATGGCGAACACATTACCGTCTCTGCTGCACAGGCAGGACTCCCACATCGCCGACGTCGTTGGTTTTCCTTGTGGCGTCGCGCGAGGAAACCAAACCCTGATCTGATTCTGGATGTCCCCGACGGGAAGCTGCCACCGTGCGGTAGTATGATCAATGGTCGGCATCAAGTTCGCACGCAAGTCAACATACCACTGTGCGAATTAAATCCACCACTCGTGTTAAAGCCGTGGAATTTTGAAAAATTCCCCTGCCGAAAGGACGCTAAATTGGTCAACCAGTGGCCACTCATCCGGAGGCTTATTGCAACACCGCGAACCAAAGGCGGCAATGACAATGGTAACAACCTGACCCAACGTGGAACAGCTGACATCGCCACCCAACTGAAATTCAACTCGAACGAAGTGAAGGAGGGCGAGGACGTTGGTAGTCAAGTCAACGCCGACTACGTCGAACATCTGATGGGATTCCCTATCGGATACACACGCCAGGATCCGTTACAACAACAAGTTCACCCAGGTTGTTTCAAAAATGGATTCAACTTCGTACCAACAGGCATCGACAAACTGGTACGACGTACGAGCCTGAACACCACGAGACTGCATGTTCTGGGAAACGCTTGTTGCCCACCGCAAGCAGCACTCGCACTCAGGTTATTGAAGGAACGCTCCGCGGAGAGCCAACAACAGTCGGCTTTGCGCAAACATTTCAATGAGAATTATTGGAAACCGCAGCTCAACACGGTTCGTCCAGTTAACGATGCGATCCCGTTATCAAAATTCTCTAGTGCCAAACCGGTGTCTAAACCTTCCACGATCAACGCGATCGCGAAAGGACAGCGACACCGCGATCGCACAAACACCACGACGGCAGGACGAAGTGGCGATGCAAAGTTGTCGAGCGACGACTTTTTGCTCCTCACACACATCATGCAACTCTCGTCGCTCCTAAACCGAATCTTGTTTGCGGGCCTTCGGGCTCAAACCAAGAAAACTCGGGTACTAGCACGGGAGATCAAAATTCTCGGCCACTTACTTTCGGACAAAGGCCTCCGGCCTTGTCCGGACAAAGTAAAAGCCATCAGCCTCATGCCCTCACCAACAAGTCAATCTCACGTTCGGCGAGCATTAGGTGCGTTTTCATGGTTCAGACGTTTCATTCCGAAATATTCCAAGCGTACGCAATACATGCGCGCGCTTCTGAAAAACAACGTCCCATTCCACTGGTCGAACAATCATGAAAGGGAATTTCGCGACATAATCAGTATTCTCGTCAGCGCCCCGTTAGTTGTCTGCCCGGACCCAACCCGACAGGTTTTAGTAGCTACTGACGCCTCCGCAGACGGCTTAGGCGGCGTCGTCTACCAACTTGGTGACGACCCCAACGATATTCGTATCATCGGGTACTACAGCCGCTCAACTACAAGCGCAGAGAAGAATTATGACGCCCGCGAGTTGGAGACCCTCGCGGTCCTCTCAACTCTCGAAAAGTATCGTGCCTTCATTCCTCGTCATGTCACCGTATTATCTGATCATAAAGCACTAGGAGTTCTAGACTCCTACGTCAAATCAAACCATCGCCTTGCACGTTGGGCAGTTCGCCTTTCAATGTGGACGCCCAACATCATCCATCGTGCGGGCAAGGACATGGAATTACCTGATTGGATTTCGCGAGCCCCTGCATCAGAGAGCTTCGCGCCAACCATCAATCATTTGGTGAATTGGTCCTTGGGGCAAGCGTCAGCACCTCCCCAAACCGGGCCAAAAACATACAATGATTTACCTGCTCAAAACGTCACCGAATCCATTACGGAATCGGCATTTTTGGGCCAGGACTACGATTTCTCCACTGTCGATGTTCATCAATCCAAGGACAACCCGACGGAGCTCGTGTTTGATTATAAGCAGGACCAGCCCACGAAACCAGACTTACTGCTTCACATCATCACGAATAAGGCAGGCGCCCAACGCCGCCTCATCGCCAATGGCTGCGAAACAGTCATTATCACAGGCCACACCGGCGATTTCACGCATCCTTTCTCGACTCCAACCGTCGACAAGAGCACAAGCTCACCAAACCTCCATGCAATGACAACTCGAACTCAAACTCGCCCACGCCCCATTACACCAAAAACAATCCTCCAATCACAAAAACGAGACCGACAACTTCGGTTCATACGCGCATATCTACAATTACCGCGACGCGAGCATCGCACAACCGATATGCTCGAACGACAAATCGTCCGCGCGTACAATTCGTCTTTAGGAGGAGAGAGTGGAAATAGAGCAAAAACCGGCAACCGTACAGGAGACGCGGATAAAACGCAGGAAACGGGCAGAAAGTCGGGCAAACAAGATCGTCAATCCAGTCAGTCACAACAGATGACGAAGAAAGACATTCTTGATGAATTCTGCGCAAGCTTCGACCAAGAAGCAGGCCAAATGGCGGCCGCGCAAAAAGAACTTCAAAAAACAGCGAGCACCATGATGCTGGACAAGGTAGATGGAATAGACTTACTAGTCCTTATCCAACGACCCATTCACGGTTATCTTTCTCGGTCTAAACGCGAGTACCGGTTAGATTCAACCGGGGCAACCACAAACATCCTTAGAGAACGGGCCGTCGTCCTAGGACACAGCCTCACTCAAGATGCCCTGTGGTTTGCCCACGCATCCATGGAGGGGGCGCATCAAGGCTACGCAGGCGTATTGGAATATGTGAAGCGATACTACTACTGGCCGTCCATGGCCAGAGACGCTCGCCAATACTGCCAGCGGTGCCGGTTGTGCCAATTAGCCAAACAAACACGGCGTGACAGGTATCGGACAATTACTGCATCCATACCGCCAACAACGGCATTTCAAGTCGTATACATCGACTTAGTGCAAATCGCGATCAGCCCACAAACCCAATCGTACGAGGGCCACACACACATCTTAACAATGTGTGACCGCCTCACGCGATTCGTGCGCTTCGAGCCAATTAAACTGGGCCTCGCGGTCGACGCGAAAAAGCTGGCAAAGCTGGAAAAGGCCAGAGACAAAACCACTACGGAAGAGGACTATGAACGGGCCAGTAAAGCCATCCGGTTACTTGGGGCAAAAAGAGCCAGCGTCATCGTTGCCGAAGCACTAGTCAATACTATTTTCCTCAGATTGCACAAAGTGCCCGAAGTCATCGTCACCGACAATGGCTCCGAGTTCCACAACGAACTGATGAAAACATTGACCAAGAGTATAGGCATAAAATTGCGCTTCACATCTCCCTTGAACCCTCGGGCCAACTACGTCGAGTTCATTCACCGTCCACTCGGGAACATGCTCAAAATTATGGTCAACAACCATGCAGTTTTTAAAGACGTCAAAAATTGGCATCGCTACGTACCCTACATCGAGCACCGCTTGAATGAGTACAAAGCGAATGGACAACCTGAAACACCAGCGCGATTAGTGCTTGGCCATACAATGGAAATCCATGCCCCGCAATGGGGTCGCCAGAAAATCTCCAACGAAGAGGCAGTACAGCAGCCCTCAACGGCAGAGAAACGACAACTACAAGAATATGCAAAAGAGCTGCTCCACTTCCAAAACACAGCGGAACGCGTCATGCACTTTAACATAATGAGACGCCAGGAGGAAGACCACGAGCGCTTCAACAAAAAGGCTCTCTTCCATGAGTATCAACCAGGAGACCTCGTGCAAGTGTACCAGAAGAGGATTGGCAGTAGGACCAAGGAATCGCTGCCAACAAAATTTATCTTGCCATTTATCGGTCCTTGTACCATACTCAAACGGCATGGGTCGTCAAGTCTGTTCCGGGTTAAGGTCAACCAAGGAGGCCGGGTGATCACAGTAGCGACCGATCGCCTCGCGCCTTATGACCCCAACTCGTTCACGCCAGCGGAACCAAACTCAGTTTGGAAGTCGCATTTTCCAAAATCAGGTTCAGAACTCTTCTTGAACCCTGGCGACCAAGTCGTCCTTACAAGCGTACCTTCAAGGTGGTTATCCGCCAAACGTTTACAACGGGCTGACTTTTATATAGCTGAATTTATCGATTACCAGGACGAGGCCAGCCCGGAACCCTCCAAAGAGGGCCTGCAGGTCAAGCTACGACTGAAAGGCAACACTCGACGGGATGGCAACTTCGATCCTTACCGCGCCAAGCATTTGAATGCTTGGAAGGTAAAAACAGGCGTACGCGTCGGTGTGAGAGACCCACCAGTTTTGTTCAGCGTGCAGGATCCCGATCCTCGCCATCGTTATGAACCACTGGAAATCACGGTCCGTACCGAACAGCTTCTGCCGATTCACGCCTTCGGTCTCAATAGAGACCAAGGTATACCTAGCCTGGTACAGCGAAACATATCAGCGTTGTTGAACCATGCGTCCGATCGGCGCCAACTCGACAACACCAATTGAGCGCAACAACGCCACAGGCGTTGCGCCAACAATAACAGGACCACGTGAGCCATGGGCCACGTAGGACAGTAGCAGAGGACCACTGTGGAAAGCAGGTGGTCTGCATTGCCGACCTGATGC
>Ga0209631_10006749_pt1 | contig 11739 bp, 10 predicted proteins | sample COG_08_FD_184752 | JGI IMG/M metagenome (GOLD analysis project Ga0209631, IMG submission 184752) | Pelagic Microbial community sample from North Sea - COGITO 998_met_08 (SPAdes) (version 2) | ecosystem: Environmental > Aquatic > Marine > Neritic zone/Coastal water | place: Helgoland, sampling... | reverse complement strand
CGATACATTTTATGAATTCTATGCGCCTCTTTTTCCATCTCATTAGTCCATTCAATGTCATGCGCATCAATATTTTCAATTAATTGCTTTAAAGATGTCGCCCCAATAATGCTTGAAGTAACGAATTTACGAGTTTCGACAAACTTTAATGCAAATTGCGTAGGAGTAAGATTAAACTTTAATGCAGTGGCATTACAATCCCGCCATCCACTTTCTGCGTCCCAATAAGCGCCCATAAAATCTTTAAATAAATTACCCCGCGATCCCTCAGGAGATACGCCAGAATCATATTTTCCTGTTAAAAACCCCATGGCAAGCGGAGAATAAGCCAGAAGACCAACCTGCTCTCTCATAGCGATCTCAGCTAAATCATAGTCAAACCTTCTGGCTATAAGATTATACACACATTGGTTAGAGACAATACGTGGCCAGTTATTTTTATTTGACAATTCTAGATATTTCATAGTGGCCCAACCAAATTCATTAGATAACCCCACGTGCCTAATATTTCCTTTTTTGACGTGTTGGTGAAGTGCTCCCAATATATCTTCCAGAGGGACCATATCATTCGAATCGTAATCACGATATGAGTGAAACCCGAAAGGGGGAATTCTTCTATCAGGCCAATGAAGTTGATAAAGATCAATGTAATCAGTATTCAATCTTCGCAATGAACCTTCTATAGCTTCATTTATTTGTTTTGGCGTATGTCTAGTCTCTTCAGCATTTTCACGACACCAATTCATATTTGACCGACCTGTTATTTTGGATGCTAAGATAAACTTATCTCGGTTTTTTCTACTTTTTATCCAAGATCCTATATAATTCTCAGTTCTTCCTTGAGTTTTCGGGTGACCTGGGACTGGATACATCTCAGCAGTATCTATAAAGTTTATCCCTCGACCTAAGGCATAATCTAATTGCTCATGAGCATCGGATTCCGAATTTTGTTCCCCCCAAGTCATAGTTCCAAGACAAATCGAGGTTACTTCAAGGTCAGTTTTACCGAGTTTTCTTAAATCCATAGTCAATCCTTTTTGGTAAAATAAAATACTAAACATTTAATGATGCTAGCTATTGGAATTTTATTAAAAATGCATTATATATACATAGAAGAACCCGCAAGAGTTCAATTTTGAAATGGAGCAATTAATGAATCAGCAATATAATCGCACAGTAGCAGAAACAGGTGAGATAGACCTTGGCCTCAAAAGCTTTATGCTTGGTACATATCGGTATATGGCACTTGCAATGGCTGTAACTGCATCAGTAGCTTTTTTAGCAAAGGATATATTACCCCACGCAGTATTGCGAGGAAATCCATTCATTCTACTTGGCTTTGTCATAGCTATCCCATTACTCTTTGGTAGTGTTGGTGCTAAATTACCGACAATGTCTAAAGCAGGAGTATTGAGGTTTCTCTTCGTATTTGCAGCATTTTTAGGCATATTTATGTCAGCCATTGCGGCATTTGTGCCTGGTGTTATTGTTGCTAAAGTATTTTTCATGACAGTAGCAATGTTTGGAGCCCTAAGTCTCTTTGGCTATACTACCGAACGCAACCTTAGTACTTATGCTAAATATGCTTTTGCCGCTTTTCTTGTATATATTGTAATGAGTTTAGTGTTTGCTTTCATACCCGGAATGGCTCCTGAAGCAGGAGGTGCAGTCTTTAATACAATGAATCTTATAGTTTTAGGCGCAATTGCAATGATTACAGCCTGGGAAACCCAGATGCTAAAACGAACCTACTATTCCTTTAGTGGTAATGATTTGATGTTAGAAAAACTTTCAGCATATGGGGCAGCATCTTTATTGCTATCTTTTGTAAATATGTTTCAAATACTACTAAGCCTATTTGGACGCGAGTAATTTACTGTAAATATATCAATTAAAAACCCCGCTTTATTAAAATAAGCGGGATTTTTTTTGGCTTTCTTTGCTTGCCATTCAGTAATATTTATGACAGCTTACTCTAGGACTAAAGCAAAATATTGCTTAGTTCGCAATGTAACGAAGTTAATCGTTCTTAAAACATAGGGGAGAAAAACTATGGATCTTGCAAAAATTGGATGGGGGCTAGGTACGTTAGCCGCAGTTGTATTAACATTTGTCAACACTGGTCATGATGGAACTATTCTAGCAGTTCTTGGATTAGTAGCTGGTTATGCTTCAGCAACGGACCATCGTCGCGGTGTAATGATTGCAGCTATATTCTTAATGGCTGGAGGTTCAGGCGCTCTAGGTGGAATTATTGGTGCAGGGGAAACTCTTACCAATGTTCTAGGAAGCTTGAGTTCAGTCTTTAGTGCTGCTGCAGTAGCAATTATAGTGAAAACTATGGTTGAAAGGTTTTCTGGATCAGAGGCTTAATTTCTGACGAGAATAATCTTAAATAAAGTCTTTATATAAGACTTATATAAAATACCGCTTCTGAATTTCAGAGGCGGTTTTTTACTTCACAATAAATCGGTACTTATCAAAAATACGTAATACAGATTTCAAATCATGACCTCGCTTCAATATTAACCCACCAGGAGCTATAACTGAATATTGTCCTTGTTTATTTTTAAGGGACGGGGTTTTTTCAATTTTATAAAGAGCATACTCAGAAGCTTTACGGTAAATAGAAAACACCGCTTTATCCTTCAAAAATGAAATCGCATAGTCTTTCCAAACGCCCTTCGAAACCATTTGGCCGTAAAGACCCATGATTAAATTAATTTCATCTCTCTGAAAAGATACTTGCGAAGCATTTGTATTCTTAGATGGAGCATCAAAACTCCTTAATGTTATGATATTCGATCTCACAGTCTTATTAATAAGCGCATTTATCAAAGTTGCAATAGATAGACACCCGCATAGGCATACTTATGTCTGTAACTAGACTATATTATCTAAATCTTGTATTGCTTTTGCCATATTTGCTCGGAGATCTCTTAGTCGAATTTTTAGTTATTTTTTTTGGGTTTGCTTTTTGATCTGACTTTCCTGTTAACCCTCCTTCTTTTTTAAAACCCTGCCTCTCACCCTTAGGTTTATCTTTATTCCAGTATTTTACCTTTTGGCTTGTTCCAGTTCTAGCTTTTTTCTCGCCTGCTCTCCCATCACTCTTTTTATATTTATTTGAATAACTTTTCTTTTCAGAATTAGACCCATCCGTCTTATTTTTTGGTCTTAAGTCATTGTTATTAAACTTACGCTGACCTTCGGGTTTATCTTTATTCCAGTTCTTTGCCTTTTGACCTGTTCTGGTTCTAGCTTTTTGCTCGCCTGCTCTCCCATCACTCTTTTTATATTTATTTGAATTACCTTCCTTTTCAGAATTAGACCCATCCGTCTTATTTTTATTGCCAGAAGAGATAGACTTTTTTCTAGATTTACCTCGCCCTTTTCTTCCCTCTTTTTCAACTTCCTCCTTTAGCTCCACAGGAGTACGAGTTTTTAATGCACGGGCTTTTTGCATAAAGTCTTCAGGAAGTTCATCCACTCTAATGCTATTTTTAAGTAGTTTTTGAATTTCTTTTAGGTAAGCCCGTTCAGACTTATCAACGAAAGCATGTGCAACACCAGACTTATCAGCTCGTGCAGTCCTGCCTATTCTATGAATGTATTGCTCAGGAACATTTGGTATCTCATAATTAAAGACATGACTTATGCCTTCAATATCAATCCCTCTTGCGGCTACGTCAGTCGCTACTAAAATTTTAATTTTATCTTCACGAAAAGCATTGAGTGCTCGCTGCCTTTGATTCTGAGATTTATTTCCATGTATAGCAAGTGAGGCTAGGCCTACTTGGGCTAGACGCTTAACAACACGGTCAGCACCGTGTTTAGTTCGAGTAAAAACTAAAGCTCTATGAACATCAGGCGCTAATAAGCATAATGATAACAGATCCTGCTTTTCAGCCTTGTTAACAAATGTTATTCGTTGCTCTACTTTTTTTGCCGTGGAGTTGGGGGGGGCAACAGAAACTGTAACAGGATTATTTAAAAACTTTTCAGCAAGTTTTTTAATTTTTGGCAGCATAGTGGCTGAAAAGAATAAAGTTTGACGGTCTTTCGGTATTAACGGAATTATCTTTTTTAAAGCATGTATAAAGCCCATATCCATCATTTGGTCTGCTTCATCTAAGATTAGCACTTCAATCTTCCCTAGACTAATACTTCCCCTATCAATCAAGTCAATAAGGCGTCCAGGGGTTGCCACAACGATCTCATTTCCTCGCATAAGTTGATTTATTTGGTGCTTAATACTTACTCCACCATATATAGTTGCAATGGACAGATATTCTATCTCGCTGCCATAATCACGCAATGACTTTGTGATTTGAGAAGCCAACTCGCGTGTAGGGGCAAGAACAAGAGCTCGGGGCTCTTTTGCAGCAGGCCTTAATTTATTTATGCAGAGGTGGTTTAAAAGTGGAAGAGAAAAAGCAGCTGTTTTGCCAGTCCCTGTTTGAGCAATACCTAGTATATCCTTACCCTCTATTACATGCGGGATAGCCTCCATTTGAATAGGAGTCGGCTTAGAGTATCCCAATTCATTAATCGCATTAAATATAAGTTCGTTAAGGTTTAAAGATTTAAAGTCAGACATATTTGCTCGATTATTTTAGGCTAAGTGGGTTGAACCAAGAGAGGAAAAACACCAAAGTGTAAAAGCCTATCACAGCAGTAAGACCTGCCGTTAAGGGCCCCTATAAGAAATGTCAAACAATGAAAGATTTATTTTATTAATTCACAGTACTATGAAAATTTATTCAGGTTTATATTATTTCTCAACCGCACTATTATTTCTCATCAAAATCAGACCAACTCCACTTAAGACTACTAGTCCACCAAATAATAATTGTGGGCTGAGTTTTTCATTTAATATCAGCACACTCGCGATAACGGCAATGACTGTAGTCATTAGTCCGGCAGTAGAAACAACATATATTGGAAGACGCTGAAGCAACCAATAATAGGAACCGTGGGCCACAATAGAAACAAGCAAAGATGAATAAGCGAGAGCTAACATAAAGTTCAAACGGTTGTTCACTTCAAAAGCTTTTAATTGTTCGTTTTCGAGAAGAATAGTAAGGGGCCATAATACTAAACAACCTATAACGGCAAACCAAGATAAGAGATGTAATGGGCCTACGCTCCGTACAAATTTGACTAAAACAGCACCCACAGCTTCACTAAAAGCAGCGCCAATCATTAAAAATACTCCAAATAAATAATAGGGGCCTGCTGCTTCATATGGCTTTGCAAAGGAAATTATTACCACCCCCAAAAGAGCTAAAATAATGCCTAATAACTTAAAACGACCAATTCTATCTTTGAAAATCATCATCGAAAGTATTATAGAAAAGGGTACATACAGCTCAATCATAATTGCAGCTGTGGATGCTGTAGTATACTTTAAAGCTGGAAACATAAAAGCATAATTTAGAGCACCATAACCTAAACCCGCTCCAAAAATTGGCTTCATTAGTTTTCCATGCCATTTTAACCACGGTAACATAATAATTGCTACTAAGCTCATCCGCATCGCAGCATAAAACAATGGGTCTGCTGTGTACCCAACAGTTACCTTCATAACTATAAAATGTAAGCCCCAGATCGAGCACACAAGGAGTAAAACCATAAATTCACGATATGACATATAATCCCATCTTAATGCATCAAAATTGATTAACTAGTATTATCTGCGTCCAAAGCTAAGATTTTTCCCATATTTTCATGAATAGTTTTCACAGCCTTAAGGGGGCGGATCATTACCTTAAAATCAATTATTTTTCCTTCGGCATTCCATGAAATAATATCAACACCATTTATAATTATATCATTTATATAAAGTTGGAATTCCATGACTGCCTGATTATTATTTTTTACTTCTCTAACATACTCAAAAGTACCATTAGTAAAAATTTTAAATGCAGCCGATAAGTATTTTATAGTAAGATCTTTTCCTATTTGTGGTGTGTGAACTACAGGAGAATGAAAAACACAATCTTCAGAAATCAAGCTGTCAAGGTCATCAATATTACTGGAGCTTACTATGTTGTGCCAAGTGGCCAGAGTATCAAAAGTCATACCTGTCTTTCTTTAATTAAAGAATAAAAAAAGCCAGCCCATAAGCTGACTCATTTAGTTTCAAGGTTGAAAAATTTTACTCTTCGTCTTTTTTCGCCTTTGTACGTCTTTTACGCTTCGGCTTTTCTTCATCTTTACCTTTATCACTATCTTTATTATCCTCACGCGGCTCACGAGGAATTTCAAGTCCAGTCCCTTGATCTACATATTTCATAGCTAGACGAACTTTACCTCGATCATCAAAACCCATAAGTTTAACGTAAACCTCTTGACCCTCTTTCAGGTGGTCAGACGGGTGATTAACTCTTTCAGGTAAGATTTGCGAAACATGAACTAAACCATCTTTTTTTCCAAAAAAGTTTACAAAGGCCCCAAAGTCTACAACTTTAACAACTTTACCCTTATAGATAACTCCAGCTTCCGGTTCCGCGGTAAGGCTATGGATCCATTCCTTTGCAGCTTCTATAGATTTCTTATCAGTTGAAGCAATTTTAATAGTCCCATCATCTTCAACTGAGACACGGGCTCCTGTTGTATCAACAATCTCACGAATAACTTTTCCACCAGTGCCTATGACATCACGGATTTTGTCAACTGGGATTTTTACAGTTTCAATACGGGGTGCAAATTCACCAACCTCGTCACGTGAAACCTCTAAAGCCTTATTCATCTCACCTAAGATATGAAGCCTACCAGCATTAGCTTGCTCTAGGGCAGTTGTCATAATTTCTTCAGATATCCCTGCAATCTTTATATCCATTTGCAATGATGTAATCCCCTCTGAAGTACCAGCAACTTTAAAGTCCATATCTCCTAAATGATCTTCATCGCCAAGAATATCAGAAAGAACAGCAATACCATTATCTTCTTTTATGAGACCCATAGCGATACCTGACACGGGTCGCTTTAACGGAACTCCTGCATCCATCATCGCCAAAGAACAACCGCAAACAGTGGCCATGGAGGAAGAACCATTAGACTCCATAATTTCAGATACCAAACGAATGGTATATGGGAAATCTTCAGGTTCTGGAAGTACTGCTTGAAGAGCTCTCCAAGCTAACTTTCCATGACCATGCTCTCTTCTTGATGTGCCCCCCATTCTACCAGCTTCACCAACTGAGTAAGGTGGAAAATTGTAGTGTAGAAGGAATTTATTTTTAATAGTACCTGTTAGCTGGTCAACAAACTGTTCATCATCAGATGTTCCCAATGTTGCAACGCAAAGAGCTTGTGTTTCACCTCGAGTAAATAAGGCTGAACCATGTGTACGGGGTAGCATACCCGCTTCAGATACAATTGGGCGAACCTCGTCTAACTTACGACCATCAATTCTTTTCTTTGTTTTTATGACTGTAGATCTGACTGTAGATGATTCAATGGATTTAAAGACGTCAGAGAATATGTTGTCAGCCATGCCATCAGGCTTTGATTCTGATTGGCCTAACTCGTCCCAAGCAGCTGATCTTATTTCACGGAGTGCATCTTGACGTTCCATTTTATCAGTCAACTTATAAGCTGCCTTTATTCCTTTTTCTGCAACTTTTTTCATGGATTTCTTAGCATCTGTAAGATCGGTAGCTTTAAATTCCCAAGCTGGCTTACCAGCAGACTTAGCTAATTTCTTAATAGCCTTTATAACGTCTTGACAAGATTCATGCGCATACATTACTGCACCTAGCATTTGCTCTTCTGTCAATTCTTTTGCTTCTGACTCAACCATCATTACGGCATCCGATGTGCCAGCTACTACAAGATCTAACTCGGATTCATTGAGTTCACTTAGAGTTGGGTTAAGAACATAATCGCCTTCAATTAAACCTATTCTAGCTGCCGCTATAGGTCCCTGGAAAGGAACTCCAGAAATAGTTAAAGCTGCAGATGCAGCGATCATACCAAGCACATCTGGTTCATTTTCAAGGTCATGCTGTAGAACTGTAATAACTACCTGAACTTCATTTTTAAAACCTTTCGGAAACAAAGGCCGGATTGGTCTGTCTGTTAAACGAGCTATTAAAGTTTCTCTTTCTGTTGGTCGACCCTCACGCTTAAAATAACCGCCTGGAACTTTACCTGTGGCATAGAATTTTTCCATATAATTAACCGTTAGTGGAAAAAAGCTTTGACCCGGCTTTTCAGACTTTGCGGCGCAAACAGTGGCCAACAGAACTGTTTCACCATAAGTTGCAAGAACCGCTCCATCCGCTTGACGGGCCATCCCGCCTGTTTCTAATTTAAGAGGACGTCCAGCCCAATCAATCTCTACTGTGTGTTTATTTAACATATCGTACTTTTTCTTTCTTCATCGTACATATACCAAAGTTATTTGTTTCTTTGGATTTGCGCTTCATGCGCACTTTACACATTTATGTGTAATAGGCCGCCCGCATTGGCAGCCCCAATAGTTTTAGGGTTAGTTTAGTGACGTAGCCCCAATTTTTCTATTACCACCTTGTAACGGACCTCATCTTTTTTCTTTAAATAAGCTAAAAGACGTCTTCGCTTAGCAACCATTGCTAATAAGCCACGGCGCGAATGATTGTCTTTTTTATTAGTTTTAAAGTGCTCAGTTAAAGTTTTAATTCTATCAGTAAGAATTGCGACCTGAACCTCAGGTGATCCAGTATCACCTGGTTTTGTGGCGTATTCGTTGATCAACGCTGTTTTGCGTTCTTGTGTGATCGACATCGTGTTTCTCCATATTAATCTAAATTAAACACTCTCTTAGGCTTATGATAACCCTCGGTAGTGCTACAAATAGCAACTGCATTATTGTTTAACATAGCTAAAATCCGATCAGGGTATTTAGCATTACCAGTTAATTTATTCACAATTGCACGTCCATGTTTTAACTCAGTGGCTTCAAGTTCTGTAATGGCTAGCACCGGGATGTCGTCCAGTGCAGTCTCTACAGGCCTCAAAGCCCTTAAAACTTGGCCCCTATGGCAGAGATTTTCAAGTTCGTCTAGCGAAAAAGAATGGTTTAGATTGAAAGGTCCTACGCTTGTTCGGCGAAGCATAGTTACATGGCCACAAGTATTTAGGCCTAAAGCTAGATCCCTTGCTAAAGAACGAATATATGTTCCTTTTCCGCAAATTACCATGAAAGTTGCAGAATTTTCATCATGTCCAATTAATTTAAAATTTTCGACTGAGATTTGTCGTGACTTAATTTCCACGGAATCTCCCGAACGGGCCAGCTCATAAGAACGCTTACCATTAATTTTAATAGCAGAATAACGGGGCGGGACTTGATTAATTATACCTATAAAATTTTTAAGCTGAGCTTTTACAGCTTCTTTAGTCGGCCTAACCTCAGATACAGCAGTAACTTTACCTTCCTTATCTAAAGTATCTGTATTTTCTCCAAATGTAAGAGTAAATTCATAAGTTTTTTTAGCATCCATCAAAAAAGAAACCGTTTTAGTTGCCTCGCCCAAAGCAATGGGTAAAACTCCTGTAGCTAAAGGGTCTAATGTCCCTGCATGACCTGCTTTTTGAGCTGAGAAAAGGCGTCGAATCCTACCTACTGAAGGCGTTGATCCTAAACTATATGGCTTGTCTAGAATTACCCATCCATTTATAAGATTGCCCCTACGCTTCCGTGCCATATAAGCCCACTTTAAATCAAGTCCTGCCTGACCTTTGGTTGGTCAAGCAAGCGCGCCATATCTTTCGCTTTATCAAAGCTTCTATCAGCTATGAATTTCAAGCGAGGGGTTGATTTCATTTCCATTTCTTTACCCAACCTGCCACGTAAAAAAGAGCTACACCTCTGCAAGCCTTGAATAACTTTATCCACATCACCCCCTCCTAAAGGTGAAGCATATACACGAGCATGCTTAAGGTCAGGGGAGGCCCTAACTTCTGAAATAGTTATAGAAACCCCTTGTAAATCCACATCACGGATGTTTTCTTTTGCTAAAATCTCAGCTAAGGCTCTTCGGATAAGCTCACCTGCCTTTAACTGTCGTTGGGATGGAGGCTTATTTTTGGTCATAAAACTTTCCTGATGCGTTAATTTAGCAGTCAAAAAAACAATTAGACTGCTAAATAGGTTTTAATGCAAATAATTAGTCTAGTTTGCGATTAAGCATCTCTACTGTAAAGCATTCAATGAGATCGCCTTTACGCAGATCATGGTAGTTTAAAAAGCCCATTCCACATTCCATTCCCGCCTGAACTTTCTCAACTTCATCTTTAAAGCGCTTTAAAGTGGAGAGTTCCCCTTCATGGATAACAACATCATCACGAAGCAACCTTACGCCTGAACCCCGCTCAACTCGTCCTTCTGTTACCTTTGCTCCAGCTATTTTCCCTAATTTAGAAATATCGAAGATCTCAAGTACTTCAGCATAACCAATAAAGGTTTCCTTACGCTCAGGCTCTAACATACCCTCTAAAGCACCTTTAATTTCATCAATTAAGGCATAGATAATTGAATAATAACGAATTTCTACACCTTCCTTTTCGGCCAACTCTTTTGCCTGGCGATTAGCACGAACATTGAAAGCAATAATTGGAGCATTAGAGGAAGCTGCAAGCTGTACATCAGACTCAGAAATACCGCCGGCAGAAGAATAAACAACACGAGCTTTAACTTCATCATTACCTAAGCTTTCAAGAGAGGTTTTTATTGCTTGTGAGGATCCTTCAACATCTGCTTTTACCAACAAAGGCATTTCAGATGATGTCTTATTGGCTAGCTTAGCCATCATTTGCTCCATAGAGGCAACACCCGAAGCTTTCGTTATATCTTCTTTTCGTTTCCTAACCCTATACTCTGTAAGCTCTCTAGCTCTTTGCTCTGAGTCAACAACTGCGAAAGGTTCGCCAGGCGCAGGAGCACCATCCATTCCCATAACAACTACAGGCATAGAAGGACTTGCTACTTTTAATTGGGAGTTACGCTCATCCATCATTGCTTTAACCTTACCCCAATATTCGCCCGCAACAACAATCTGGCCCCTTTCCAAAGTCCCTCTTTTTACAAGTAAGGTGGCAACAGGGCCTCGGCCCTTTTCAATTTTAGACTCAATTACTAAGCCGTCAGCATTACGCGTTGGGTTTGCCTTTAACTCCATTAGCTCTGCTTGATTCGATATTGCCTCAGCTAGGTCAACTAATCCAGTTTTCTTTTTAGCGGAAACCTGAATAGCTTGAACTTCACCCGACATAGATTCAGTTATAACATTGTGTTGAAGTAGATCAGTTTCTACTTTTTGTGGGTTAGCATCATAACTGTCCATTTTATTTATAGCTACAATGATCGGAGTATCAGCTGCATGAGCATATTTAATCGATTCAATAGTTTGTGGCATAACACCATCATCGGCAGCAACAACCAGAACTACAATATCTACAGCTTGAGCACCCCTAGTTCGCATCTCAGAAAATGCGGCGTGCCCAGGTGTATCCAATACAGTAATCTGTTCACCCGACTTAAGCTTTAATTGATAAGCGCCTATGTGTTGGGTTATTCCACCTGCTTCACCAGACGCCACATCAGTGGTTCTTAATGCATCTAATAGGGAAGTCTTTCCATGGTCAACATGGCCCATGACTGCAATTACGGGCGGACGCGGCTTACGGTCTTTCTCATCAGAAGGCGTATCATCTATAATAAAATTATCTTCAACATCCGCTTCAGCTACT
>Ga0209631_10006740_pt1 | contig 11751 bp, 7 predicted proteins | sample COG_08_FD_184752 | JGI IMG/M metagenome (GOLD analysis project Ga0209631, IMG submission 184752) | Pelagic Microbial community sample from North Sea - COGITO 998_met_08 (SPAdes) (version 2) | ecosystem: Environmental > Aquatic > Marine > Neritic zone/Coastal water | place: Helgoland, sampling... | reverse complement strand
CTCTGACCACATACAACCAGCAGATTTAATTTTTTATATACGCGAGAAATCCACAAAGTTTGCCTTCGCGTCACACGCAATTCGGTTAGACTCGAGAATGAGAATATTGTATGCTGACCAACTTTTCGATCGAGCGTATGAGTATTCATCGTGGCATTTAGCTCCCGAAAGTGCTCATCATGGAATTTTTGAACTTGCTAGGGCATCGAGCCGCCGACGGTGCGAACCACACGGCGGCACTCGGACGCGCCTCGGCGGACGCGTCGACGTTCACGATGGACGTCATGGACCCCACCACCGACCCGGTTCCCGTCATCGCCACGCTCCCGATGGGCGGCGGCGCGGTGACCGGCCCGGGCGCCGGCGTGCTGCACGTGCAGTGGGGGATTGGCAACGAGCTGCGCGTATCGCGCGTGCGTGGGACCGAGCCTGGGACCGCCGTCGCCACTTCCGTGGACGAATCGGAGGATGTATCGAGCGGAGCCGCGTACGTTGTGCAGTGGTGAGTCACCGCCCGGGCCGTGAACGATACGCGCGCCAGATCTCCCACCCTCGCGCCCTTTTTTTCAACCATCGGGAAAACACTCGGGGCGACGGGCGCGGTGAAAACCCCGCGGGGGGCGCCTCCCGACCCTGTCCGCGTCGTTTTTTCGCCCGCATCGCGACATACCGCCCGAGGAAACATCCACGCGCGTCGACGCCCCGCCCCGGTCTCCCCCTCCGCCCCCGCGGCCTCGATCACCCCAACCCCGAACCCCCCCCGACTGACCACTGATCCTCACCCCCCGCCCCGACTCGCAGGGGATGCGTCACCGGCGCGCACGAGGAGCTCGCGCAGGAGACCCTCCCGCATTTCGAGCAGATGCGTGAACGCATCGGCCTCGCCGCCCACCGCGGCGAGGGCCCCGACGGCGTGGCGGCGGCATCCGTAGACGCCGCGTCCCGATTCGCGCGATCCGTCGGCGACGCTCTGACCCGCAAGGTTGAGGCGCTCGAGCTGATCGCCGCGGACGTTGGGACACGAACCGCGGACCTTGAGCACATGTCACTGGCGCGCGCCGCGTGGGAGCTCGCGTCCATGTACTTTGTGGAACCCGGCGACGGCACAGGGGTGGTGACGGAGCGGCTGGTTGAATGGTACCGGCGTAACGGCGCCGCGCTCAACTTTGGCGGACCCGGCGCGTTACCCGTGCGGCTCCGATCGCTCATCGACGGCGTCGCGGATGCTGGCGACCGGCCGGAGAGCGCGCCCATGTTCTGGGAGTGCCTCGCGGGTTTGGTGGCGATGGGGTGGTCGGACGCCGCGGCGGACCTGGTGGCGTTGCACTCGTGCTGGGCGGAGTGGCGGCAAGGCATGGCCGCCGCCAAGCCCGCCGCGGAACTCTTGGAGGCGTGCGTGGCGCTGATCAGGACCGCGCCGCGCATGGCGACCGCGGAGGACGCCGGGGCGGGCACCAACGACGCCTACCCGGCGTCCGTCGCGACGTCCGTGCCGCAGTTTATGGCGTTCAGGGAGGCGTGGAGCCGACAGGTGAGGGACGTGTTGAACGACGGCGCCCTCTTCGACGCCGTCACCGACGCGCACACCTCAGAGGGCGCGCGCGCCACGCTGGAGGTGCTCGCGGGCGAGACCACCGCGCTGGCTCGCGCGTGCGAGGGCGGCTGGCTCGAGCTCATGGTGGCGTCCGCGCGTCATTCGTATCCGACGCTTCGAGCGGGTGAACACGCGGGGTTGATGTCGCAGTGCGTCGGCGTCGCCGGTCCGGGAACATCCCCGGAGCTTGACGAGTTACTCGGCGCGATCATCTCCGTGGACACCGAGCGCACCGCCGCGGTGTGCGCCAAGTACTTCTCCCCGTGGTTCATCGCGCACCTGAGCGAGATGCTCGTGGCGGCGGCTGGGCAGGGGTACCTGGTGGGCGCGACGGGTGGCGACGCCCTCGGGGCGCCGTCGGTCCTCCGCGCTCCCGCGCCGCAGATGGCCGGGTCGACGACCGCGGAGTCGCACATGATGAACTACTGCGCGTCGCTCGCCACGCGGTCGACGACGAGGCGACTCGCGCTGAGGTACCTGCCGCACTGCGCGACGAGAGGCGCGGGGGTTGCGGCGCGTATTTTACGGAAAGAGTGCCCGCCGCCCGGGTCTCTGATCGATCCATCCGCGGAGCATGCGGACCCGGACGTCGCGTTCGCCAAGACGTTGGGGGCGCTGGAGGCGTGCCGCGGCGCCGGGCTGGTGGATGCGACGCTCGGCGTGGCGCGGTCCGCCGCCGCGGACGCGAGGGCCCGGGGCGACCAGGAGGGTGCCGTCGCGTGGTTGCACAGAGCCGGGGACGTCCGCGGGGTGGCGGCGTTGGCGCTGGAGCAGCTCCCCACCGCGCACCAGGCGTCCGTCGACCCGTCCGACGCGGCCGCCACCTTGGTACGCCTCGCCGCGGGGCACCCGGGCGCGGAGGCGGGGCTGAACGCGGGCGGCGACGCAGCCGCCGTAGCCGACGGCGAGTGGCGTTCAGTCGGCGCCGTCGCCGCGGCGGGACCGGCGGGGTTCCTCGATGCGCTCGCCGCGCTCCGCGGCGCGCTCACGGAGCTCGTGCGCGCGGGGACAACCGAACGCGACGCCGCGGGTGCCAAGCGTGTCGTGGGAAGCGCGCAGGTTGCTGCCGCGGCGAGGCGCGCGGGTGGATCTTTGGTGGCGCTCGTGGGCCACTCCGCCGGTCAGGCGCATCTGTGGACCGAGGCGTTGTTCCACGCGGTTCCGTTGCTGGAGGGTGCGCACGTGGCGTTGACGCCGAAGGAGATCCAGCTGTGCATGGCGAGGCTCGAGCAGGTGAGCGGCGCCGGCGTGGGCACGAAGGGTGACCTTCGAGTCGCGGATGACGAGGGCGTGACGAACGAGTTTGATTTGCGCGCGGCGGCGGCGAGAACCGCGCTGGCCCGGGCGTACGCGCGCGCGTGCGTGACGGGGGCGGGGGGGAGCCGCGGGATCGGCGTGCGATGAACCCGGCGGGTCCGAGGAGGTGTCGCGAAAGCGTTTCGGGTTTCGTAACGCACCCCACGACGAGCGAAGCGGCGGCGAAGGAGGGGGAACGAGGTTTCGGTCAGAGTTTTCGCGGGAAGTCGTCAGCCAGGTAGCAGATCGTCGTGAAAAAAACTTTCTTTCTGACTAATTGCTAAGGCACACACGAAATTGACACGAAAGGCGTTTCTTGCGATCTCGCAATCTCCGAAAGCGTTCCCCTCGTTGCTTGCTGTCGCGAACTCCGAAAATCCGGAAATCGTATGTAAACTTAGTCACGTAAAATTCACAAAATCCAAGTCTTGGATCGATCTCGGTCACGAATTTTAGCCGTTCTCCGATACGAATTTCCAGTTTATAATTCGAAAATCGAAGCTTGGACCGTTTACGACTCTCGAAAAGTCATAAGCTGCGACTGATTTTCCCTCACCCAGTCCTCACTAAAACTTTTTGCTGCAGCGAAAAAGCCGTGACGGGTGCATCGCCTCGGCCACTCCGCTTGTGCGTCGACACGGCCGTCGTCGCCACTTAGCAGCTAAGCGTGGCGGAGGAGACACCCGCGTAGTCCATCTGTGGATAGATACACGCGTATAACGAGGTGCGTGCGCATCTGATACCCCTTTCCCGGCTGACGGTTCGAGGAGCGGAAAATCATCCGCTTAGCCGTGTGGGAACGAGCAGGGGACTCACCGCGCTTCTCCCCCTCCCGTTCACTCGACGCAGGCGCCATGAACGAGAACGCCAGGCGGTCCACGGGCGATATCAACACTCGGAGTGAGAAAGGTGAGTCGTGTGTCCCATCGCGAGCTCCCCGTAGACGTCGCGTGCCATCGAATACGCGCGCGGACCCAAGGGGGTACCGCGGAATCCACACGAGATTTCCCAATCTAACGCTTTCACACGGTAACCCGCACCTCGCAGTCATGGCCGGTCGTGTTCCGCTCGGGGGAGCTGCCAGCCGCCGCGCCCTCGGCGATATCGGCAACACCAACGCTACTGGCCAGGGTGGCCTTCGCAGCGGCAAGGAAGCTGTCAAGTAAGTCGCCCAACCCTCACCGCGCGCCTTCCGCCCGTCCCATCTGGTCGCGCAAATCTTAGGGCTAGATTTCGCTGGGCTCCTCGAGCCCAACGGGGGACCGAAAAATCAGCCGGTGACTCACCCAACCTTTCCCACCCAATCCGCAGGGAGAATGCGTCCGAGTCCCTCAGCGACATGTCCACGCTCCTCAACAACTTCCGCGAGAAGACCTCGCGCGCTGGCCTGGTGCGTTTACCCCCCGCAGTCCGATCTCGGCCCCCGCCGCTTTCCTGTCATGGGTTTGCGCAAGAGATTTTGCTTCCCCTCACCCACCCACCCGCGGGCTCGCCCGACTCGTCGCGTCGCGGCCGGGCGGTGCGACATCGCGATACCGCGCGATGACCGCCGATCCACGTACCTTCTCGTCTCCCAATCTCACCCGTTCTGACGCGTCATTGCCTCCCGTTTCGACTCAATCAGGGTGGTGTCACCAAGTGGGGTCGCACCTCGCAGCGCACGAGCCAGTACAAGCCCCGCGACATCTCCAATGCGACTGGCGGTACCATGACCACTCGCACGGGAGAGCCCGCCACCAAGCGCGAGAGCTACACCGCCTACATCCAGGGTCGCGCCGCGAAGGTGAGTTCACGACCCGAAACCCCGACCGCGGCCTCGGTGCACCCGACCGCCGCGCGTCTCCCCAGACCGAAAAATAAACTTAGAACCCCTCACGCCGCGAATCTCGCGGCGGGCGCCCGCCCGACTTGCCGCTCACCCCCGCCCTTTACCCCCTTCTTTCAACAGGAGATGCCCGACATCGACGCCCTGGACCGCGAGAACCCTCTCGCCGTCACGGAGTACGTCAACGACATCTTCAGCTACTGGTTCCGCGTCGAGGTGCGTCGCCCGACCAGTCACCGCTTTATCCGCCGCGCTGAGACGGCGATGGCTCAGCTGTCGCCGGTTGTTTTGAATCGTTCGCGCGCCCCGAGCGCCCGGCGGCGCCCAACTCCCGGCGATGCCGATCGCCATCCGTCGAGTGCCTCGAGGGACTCTTCGAGAGCGCACACGTGCCCCTCTTCGCTCCTCGGTTGACCTCAACCGTTTCGATTGGACCGCGTCGCTGACCATTTATTCCTCACTCCTCTGTTTCGCAGCCCGACACCCAGGTTGCGGCCAACTACATGGGCATCCAGACGGACATCAACGACAAGATGCGCGCCATCCTGATCGATTGGCTCGTCGAAGTGCACCTGAAGTTCAAGCTCATGCCGGAGACGCTCTTCCTCACCCACAACCTCATCGATCGCTTCCTCGCCAAGAAGGTTGTGACCAGGAAGAACCTCCAGGTGCGCGCCGACCAAACGATCAATTTTACCCAAAATCTTTCGCACCCGCGTCGCCCTCCCTCGCCCTCGTGACCGCTCGACTGACCTCGTGATCCCTGTCTTAATATCAACAGCTGGTTGGTGTGACTGCGATGCTCCTCGCGTCCAAGTACGAGGAGATCTGGGCGCCGGAGGTTCGCGACTTTGTGTACATCTCCGACAAGGCGTACACCCGCGAGCAGATCCTGAGCATGGAGAAGGACATGCTCAACCAGCTGGGCTTCCACCTGACCGTGCCCACCCCGTACCAGTTCATGTCGCGCTTCTTCAAGGCTGCCAACGCCGACAAGCAGTTCCAGCTCCTCGCCTCGTTCATCGTCGAGAGCTCGCTGCCCGACTACAGCATGCTGAAGTACCCGGGTTCCCTCCTCGCCGCGTCGGCTGTGTACGTGGCGATGAAGACTCTCGGCAAGGGTGAGTGGAACGAAGTGATGGAGGCGCACACGAGGTACACCGAGGCGGAGATCAGGCCGTGCGCCAACGCCATGGCGCGCCTGCAGCGCAAGTCCTCTTCCGCGTCCCTCTCGGCGGTGCACAAGAAGTACAGCAACCCCAAGTTTATGGAGGTTGCCAGGCTTCCCGCGCCCGCCGGCTTGGGCGAGGACTAAGCGAGGACTAAGGAGTTGAGCGTATTACGGTGATTTGGAGGAGTAAGGACACGTTGTTGAGGAGACGATGGTACTCTCCCCGGGGGAAGGGTCCCGGGAGTGGGGGGAGGTTTCGTCTCGACGCGCTGTCCGGAGGTGGGGGTGGGAAAACGGGAATTCGGGGTTTTTCGGGAAAACGTTGACGAACTTATGCGGAGGTGAACAATTTGGCGCCGGCGGGCCTCCTGTACTATACAGAACGAAAAGCACCACCAGTGTCGTCACGGCTAGTTGACTATGCTTGATATGAATAACGACGGCAGATCATTTCATGCTGAATCATTTTCGTCATCCTCGTAAAGACCACGGCGAAAGTACACGTCGTGCAACGCACCCGACGACTGGCCGGGAATCTTTGGAAAATGTTCATACCGCGGAATAGCGCCGACGACTGGCCCGCTCGAAGCGTACCCAACCTCCGCCCGTACCCTCTCAACCTCCCGTTCCATGTCGATCTTTGCGAGCTGCCTGTCGTACACCCTATGTATCCTCGCGTCGTGCCTCGCGTTCGTAGCCACGGCTTTGTGCATCGCATCGATGCCGGCGTACGTGGTATACCCGAGGGGCGCGCACGAGGCGGCGGCATCCGTCACAGCCGCCGCGAACTCCCCCCGCGCCCGCTCATCCTCCACGAGCGCCCGACGCAGCCGCATGCTCAGCTCGATCTGCACGCTGACCAAACCGAGCGCGCACCCCTGCTGCGAGAGCGTGAGCCGCCCGTCGGGCCTACGCCCGGTCAGCACCGGGCGCGCGTTGACGGTGAACGCGGGGAGGTCAAAGTCGCCAGCCTTTTCCCTCCGCAACCGCCACCGAGCGAACACGTCGTTTAGAGCCCGCTCCATCGCCGCGCGAAGGCGACCGGCTCCACTCGCGTCGAGCGCCTCGAGCGCGCCGAAACCGAGGTCGCAGTCCCCGTCGCCGATCTGCGCGCTCGTCTCGGCGCCGTCCGGGTCACGTCGGCCGTGCACGTCGACGTGCAACGACCCGCGCTGTCGTCTCGCGAGCAACCTCGTCCACGGGGATTTGGACATCCAGGCATTCGCGCCATCGTCGTCGAGGCAGTTCGGGTCTGCGAGTGCGGGGTTTGGGGCGCGGAACAGCCTGCTCCGCGTCCGCTCCGACTCGCACCACGTCATGGACGCCCCGCCGGTCGTCTTGGCGAACGCGCACGCCAGGAACGTGGTCCATCCCTCGGGATAGTGCGTCTCCCATTCGTTTTCATCATTCGTCTCTAAACCTCCACTCACGATTTTCCGGCGGAGGAAAACGCCGTGCGGCGCCGTGAATAAGGACCCTTCCCCGTGCAACACCGCGCCTTTATCTCCCCTCAGCTCGATCGCCGCGAGCTCACCGAGGTCGGCACACTCGTGCTCGGGCAGGCGCGATGCGGTGGACAGCGCGCCGTCCGCTCGAAGCGATAGCCTTCGCAGCTGATGCGGCGTCGTCAGTTTCGCGTCGTGCAGACGCTCGGCGATGTCAGCCGCGTGGACTCCGCGGAGCTCCGACGATGTGGCGCGTCTCTCCGCGAGGGTCGACGCGTACACCGCGATGGACGCCGCGGGGTGCATGTCCTCGACGTCGGCGTCCACGTCGTCGCCCCCGGTCGCCGCCGCTAGGTCGCGCAGCGCGGCGGTGCGCAGGGGGGGATGCTTTTTGGACTTGACGAGCAGGGCGTTCAGCACGCACGGTCCTCCGAGGTGGTGGTGATACTCGGGCTGTGTGCCGAGGTTCGCGCCCTCGACGCGCGGGTCGTACGGCGCGGCGATGGCGTGACGCAGCTGGCGCGTGTTCGTGATGTCCAGGGTCTTGAGCGAGGGCGCCAGGCGGGTGTAGTCCTTGCCCTGTCGTCACACGCGTCGGGGGTGGGCGTTTTGAGTTCTCGGAAGTGGTGACGGTGGTGGTTCGGGGGCGTTCGAGTGGGAGTCGGGTATCGACGGGTGGTCGGGGTTTGTGGGGACGTGAATGCGCACCAGGACTCGCTGGATGAACGCGAGGAATTCATCGCGCTGATACGACTCCATACCGCCCGCCGCCTCGGCGCGACCCAACGGAGTGGCCGTCGCGAAAATATCGATTGCCAAAAATATCGTCCCGTCATGTTTGAAACCGCACTCACGCATCATCTCACACCGCGCGCCGTGGGGCGAGTTTGTCCGGAGATGTCGACTCCCGAGGTGTCCGCGGGGTACGAGGACGACGGCTCGTTCGTCATCCGGGTCATACTCCCCGGCGTCGAGTCCAAGAAGGAGGTGGACGCCGCGGTCGTGGACGAGCCAAAAGATGGCACGTCCCGCCTGGAGATCACCGTCCCGTCCAAGTACGAGCTCTCGCACCCGCTCCCGTTCGCCGTCCCGGACTGGATGGCGTACGGCGTCAAGTTCGCGAAGAAGACGTCGACGCTGTGCGTGACGTTCGAGCGCATCGACGAAACGCGCGTCCCGGGGCTGGAACACTTCAACGACAACGACGCCCTGTACCTCGCGCAGCATCCCACCAAAGGACGACACGTCCGCGCGAGGCGTGATATCGAGCCCGGGGAGACGATCCTCACGTGCGCACCCTTCGTGCACGTGGTGCACGACCGGCGCGCGGGGGATCACTGCGCGGGGTGCTTCAAGGATCTGTCCCGTATGGGCAATGAGTCTAAGTGCGTCGAGTGCGGGGAGTTTTGTGGGGTCAAATACTGCGACGAAGACTGCCGCGCCGCGGACACATCGCACGTCGCCGAGTGTTCCATGGTGCGAACGAACGCCGGCACGGGCGCGGACCTACGCGGAGTGCGGATGTGCCTGCGAATGATCCACAAACGCGCGGATGAACCCACACGCTTCGCCAAAGTGATGGCCGCGCTTCGGTGTGAGAAGAAATCGGTATCGGCGGCGGCGACGAAACTGGCGGCGGCGGTGCGTCACCAAACGGACTTGGGCCCGGCGGAGGTGGAGGACATGCTGGGTAAGACGCGGGAAAACTCGCACGGCATCGTGGACTGGAAACTGCGGCAGGTTGGCACGGGTATTTACCCGGAGGCTTCCATGTTTAACCACTCGTGTGCGCCCAACGCGGTTGTGTCGTTTGCGCCGGGGGGGACACTCAACGTGCAATGCATCGGCGTCGACGACTACGTGGCACGCGCGGATGACGTGTCGGCCAACGCGGAGTACGAATGGATGCACATGGAACGCCCGGTGCGACCGCCGCGTTCGATTAAGAAAGGCGAGGAGGTTTGCATCGCGTACACGGAGCTGTACCGACCGGCCCAAAGTCGGAGGGAAACTCTGGAAAAGTCAAAGGGGTTCACGTGCGAGTGCGTTCGGTGCGTGAACCCTTCCGTGTTGCGAGCGATGGACCGCGAGCTTCACGCCGCGATCGACGGCCAAGAAGATCTCGTCGAGGAAAATGTAAAGGAATGGGAGGAAGGCATCGACGCGTCCAGAGCCGCGTACACCGCCGGTAACATACTCGAGGCGATTAAATCCGCCGAAAAGGTTCTGCGTTCGAGCGCGGGCGTCCTTCGGGATGGACACTTTTTACGGCTGGAGGCCAGACTGGCCGCCATAGAGGCACGCGTGGAGCTGGCGTGCCAGTGCTACGAAAAGGATGGTAGTCGCGAGGACATAATCGGCGACTGGTTGAAAGTGTTTGAGCTGTGCGTGCCCACGCTGCGGCACATGAGAACGCATCTCCCGTTTTACCATCCCGGCACGGTGGCAATCACCCAACACTTGGCGCTCGCTCTGACGGAATTGTCGGCGTTTAGCCCCGACCCGGACGACTATGACCGCACAGATGCGATGGAAGACGCGCAGACGCAGATTATGTCCATGAACGCATTGAACGCGATCTTCACGATCCGAATGGTACAGAAGAAGTTGAACGGAGTGAAGGACGGAGAGCCGACGGCTTCCTGCGGCCTGAACGCCCCAACGAAGGATTTACACTTCCTGAAACGTCTCGGCCGTGGCTTGGAAATCACAGCACGCATGACGCAGATTACGGCGCTGGCGAGCGTGATGCAGGGAGTAAGATTCATTGACAAGGTCAGCGTCCCGTTCGCCTTTATGGACGGATCGCTGTCAAGGTTTCCCGCGTTCCCACTAAGCCAATCGCTGTCAAGGTCCACCCAGTAGACGTCACCCTGTTAGTCTACGCTTAGTCTTATTCATGTATAAGCCGATGATCTAATATCTAATACTTTCATCGGGGTTTGAACTAAAATCGCGATCGTCCAGGGACGCGGCGGCGATGAACGCGACGGCGACTGCGAACCACAGCGCGAACCGCGTAAACACCCCCGAGGACCCCGAGTGGTGGTACACGCAGTCTTCCACCCTGCTCGACCCCGGGGTGGTGTTGAAGTGCCACCGCGGGCAGTACTCGCACAGCTCGATGGACTTGGCGCCCGATTCCGGGCCGTAGGTTCGCGGCGGGCAGAGCGTGCACACGTCCTGGCCCTCGTAGCTGTTGAAAGTTCCGGGTGGGCACAAAGTGCACTGACCGGCGCCGTGTCGGTCGGAGAAGGTTCCCATCGGACACATAGCGCAGTCCGACGGGAATATGCTCCCTTCCACCGAGATGAACGTCCCGGGCTCGCACTTCCAGCACTCGGGCATGCCGGTGAGGTTCCCGTACGTACCCGCCGGGCACGGCAAACAGAGCGCCTTACCAGGGAACTCGTTGTGGAACCCGATGGCGCAGTCGACGCACGCCGCGGGCGATTGCTCACCCGCGTTGGGGTTGAACGTCCCCGGCGGGCACATGATGCACTCGGGCATGGCCTCCTTGTCGCCGTACTGGCCGGGCGGGCAGAGGATGCACTGACCGGCGCCCGCCGCGGAGCGCGTGCCCATCGCGCATCGTCTGCACTGCGCCGCGGAAGTCGCCTTTTCGATGGGTAGGAAATACCCCGGCTCGCACATGGTGCACAAAACGCTGCCGTCGTTCTCGGCGTACGATCCCGTCGGGCAGTCGGTGCAGATGGCGGCGCCGGGGTCCGCGGCGAACGTCCCGATGGGACACAGCGTCCGCGCATCCGACGAGTTGGACCCCGCGGAGTCCAGAAACGAACCCTCGGGGACGGGTTTGCACTCCTTCAAACCGAGCTCGTCGGCGTACGTGCCAACCGGACACGGCGCGCACTCCGCGGTTCCGGGCGCGGACGCGTAGGTTCCGATCGGGTTCGTCTGGCACGGCACGCAATCCTCGGCGTTTTTGCTACCTTCGAAGGGAAGGTACAGACCCGGGTCGCACGGCGTACACGCCGTCGCCTTGTCGAGCTCGTTGTAGGAACCGGCGGGGCAGGGCAAACACTCAGCCATCCCCGGGACCGGCGCGTGCGTCCCGGGGAAACACGCGTCGCACTGTAAGCTCGAGTTACCTCCCAACAAACCGTACACCGTCCCAGCCTCGCACGGCTCGCACTGTATAGCCTGCGTCTGTTCCGAGAAGGATCCAGCCGGGCACTCGAGGCACTCGCCGAGGCCAGGGACGTCGCTGTAGGTACCCAACGGACACGGTTGACACGCGCTTTCATCGGTTGAATTGGTCACCGGGAGGAAGAACCCCCGCGGGCACTTGGTGCACTGGGTGCGCGCGAACCCGGGGTTGAACTCGCCTCGCGGGCACGGCATGCAGTTCCCCGTGCCGGTTATGTCGCTGTACGTACCGGGCGGGCACGCGCGGCAC
>Ga0209631_10006737_pt1 | contig 11756 bp, 9 predicted proteins | sample COG_08_FD_184752 | JGI IMG/M metagenome (GOLD analysis project Ga0209631, IMG submission 184752) | Pelagic Microbial community sample from North Sea - COGITO 998_met_08 (SPAdes) (version 2) | ecosystem: Environmental > Aquatic > Marine > Neritic zone/Coastal water | place: Helgoland, sampling... | reverse complement strand
AAAATGATTAAAAAGTTATTAAATGCACTAATTCAACCAAAAGTTAGTACCTATATAGATGCTAGAACTTGGATACAAAAAATTTTATTAGAAGAAAAATACGGAAAAATTAATTCCTAAATTTTCTCAACACATAAGGCTATACCCATACCACCACCTATACAAAGTGTTGCACAACCTTTGTTTTTATTTTGTCTTTTCATTTCATGTATTAATGTAACTAATATTCTAGCTCCTGAAGCTCCAATAGGATGACCAAGAGCAATGGCTCCACCATTAACATTTACTTTGTTTTGTTCAATACCTAATTCACGAATTACTGCAATACTTTGAGCAGCGAACGCCTCATTTATTTCAAATAAATCAATTTCATCTAAATTCCATTTTGCCTTCTTGATGGCTCCACGAACAGCCTCAATAGGTCCTAATCCCATTAAAGCAGGATCCGTGCCCACGGAAGCCCAAGAGACTATTTTTGCCAATGGCTTAATAGATTTTTTTTTTGCTTCTTCAAGGGTAGTTAGTAATAAAGCTGCAGCTCCATCATTTATTCCTGAAGAATTTCCTGGTGTAACTGTTCCATTTTCTTTAAAGACTGATTTTAATTTTTTTAAATCAGCTAATTCTAAACCTATTCTTGGATGTTCATCTTTATCTAATATATTACCATCCTGATTTATTTTTATTAACTCATCATCAAATTTATTTTTGACAGTAGCTTCCTCTGTTTTTTTTTGAGAAATTAAAGCAAACTCATCTTGATCTTGTCTTGATATATCAAATTTTTTTGCAACATTTTCTGCTGTCACACCCATATGATAATTATTGAATGCATCTATTAATCCATCATTAATCATTGTATCTAATAATTTATCTTCTGAAATTTTTTTTTCATCTCGATAGAAAATTGAATGTGGGGCTATAGACATATTTTCTTGGCCTCCAGAAATTATATTAATAGAGTCTCCTAATTTAATTGATTGATAGCCCGATATCACTGCTCTAAGTCCAGATCCACACACTTGATTAACTATATGTGCTGGTTTCGAAATAGGTATACCGGCATTTATAGCAGCTTGTCTTGCGGGGTTTTGGCCTGTGCCAGCAGTTAATACCTGACCCATAATAACCTCGTCAATTTCATCTTTGTCAAATTTACATCTTTTCAAAACTTCCTTTATGACTATTGATCCAAGATAATGAGATTTTATATCCTTTAATGAACCTTTGTAAGTGCCTATCGGAGTTCTGACGGCACCAACAATAACTACTTCTTTTGATTTATTGCTCATAAAATTTTAAATTTGTCTTATCATTAAAATACACTAAAAATTAATATACTATAATAAATAAAATTAAAATTGCGCCTGTAGCTCAATTGGATAGAGCGCTTGGCTACGGACCAGGAGGTTCTGGGTTCGACTCCTAGCAGGCGCACCAAAAAAGGTGTTAATATGTTTAATTGGTTAATTAAAGCTTCTCTTCAGATGTCCGTAATATATTTTTTTATAATTATTTTTATAATTTTATTAATTTTAACTTTTATACTATAAAAAATTATGTCAGAAAAATTTGAACAAATTAGTTTAAAACCAGGATTTATGAAACATAATGGAGGTGTTATGTTTAGAAATATTTCAGGTACTGAATATGAATTTAAATCTACTATTAATGAAAATCATCTAAATGCTGCTGGTATTACACATGGAGGATATTTATCAGCTTTAGTAGATGCTGGAGCGGGTACAGCAGCACACCGGTCAGCTGATAATGCTCCTTGTGTAACTATTTCATTAGACTTAAAATTTATTGGAGCATCAAAAGTAGGTGACGAAATAATTGGTCATGTTAAAATTTTAAAGAAAACAAAAACATTAGTATTTTTATTTTGTGAGTTAAAATGTAAAGATAAAATTATTACCTCAGCTTCTGGTGTTTGGAAAATTTTAAAAGTTAAACCTTCAGATTTAGGACCTGGTGGCTAATTTCGTTCTTCTTGAGTTTAAATAACCAAAGATAAATAACAAAATTATCGCTAATGGGTAAATAATTTCTTTTGAAGGTCTATCAGCATTTTCTATTTTAAACTCACTTATATAATCTCCCATTTCAAATCCACTTTTTTTAGCTTTCCCGTTCCATTCAAGTGTATCAACAATAAATCTCTCATTTTCTTTAATGACTCTTATTCCATATTCTTCAATACTATATTCTTCTTCAAAGGTATTTTTATTGATAACAAATAATTTATATCTTTCTCCATATTCACTAATTCTTGTAACTTTAAATTGAACTTCATTTTTTGGGTCTAATTTTATTTTATTGATTTTGTTGATATCAACATAATTATATTTAGGATAAAATTTATTCAATACAAATTCTGGTGACAGCAATGAAATAGAAATAAATAAAAAAATAATTATTTCGAACCATCTTAATTTATTTATAAACCATCCTTGAGTAGCAGAAGTAAATACTAAAATACCTACTAAAGATGTGATAATTACTGTCAGCGCATGCCAAATATTTTCTACCCCTATTAAAAGTAGTTCATGGTTAAAAAGAAAAACTATTGGTAAAATTCCTGTTCTCAAACTGTACCAAAATGCTTGAACACCCGTTTTGAGAGGATCACCACCAGAAATAGCTGCTGCTGCATAAGATGCAAGTCCAACTGGAGGTGTTACATCAGCCATTAAACCAAAATAAAATACGAACAAATGAACTGCAATTAGTGGAAATATAAATCCTGACGCATTGCCAACATCAACCAAAACTGTTGCCATTAAGGAAGCGACAACCACATAATTTGCTGTTGTTGGTAAACCCATTCCAAGCAACAAACACAATATAATTGTTAAAAATAATAAAATTACTACATTGTCTCTAGCAATTGACTCGATTACTATTATCAAATTTGTACTTAATCCTGTTGATCCAACAGCACCTACAATTATACCAGCAGTGGCAATCGCAATACCAACACCAACCATATTTAAAGCACCTTTTTCAAATCCTATAATTGTTTGTTTGAACCAGCTTTTAAATGCATTTTTGTAATTGCTTTCTTTGATTATCTTGTTAATTAAATTTACAAATATTAATGAAATTGTTGCATAAAAAATTGAATATGATGCAGTAAACCTTAAGTAAACTAGCATATAAATTAAAACAAAAATTGGAATTAAAAAATGTAGACCTGAAAAAAAAGTTTTTTTTAAATTTGGTACATCTGAGTCTTCCATACCTTTTAAATTTAATTTTAAAGCCTCTAAATGAGAGATATAAAATAGCGCTATATAAGAAATTATAGCTGGTAAAAATGCGTGCTTGACTACCTCGAAATAAGTAACCCCAATGAAGCTTGCCATTACAAATGCTGCAGCTCCCATTACAGGTGGCATTATTTGACCATTAACTGATGACGATACCTCGATTGCCCCCGCTTTTTCCTCAGAAAAACCTGTTTTTTTCATTATGGGAATTGTAAAAGTTCCTGTTGTAACTGTATTTGCAATTGAAGAGCCTGAAATTAATCCTGTCATTCCTGACCCAAGAATAGCAGCCTTTGCTGGACCTCCTCTCATTTTTCCTACCATAGCAAAAGCTAAATCTAAAAAATACTTACCTCCACCTGCAGTTTCTAAAAGTGCTCCGAATAACACAAATAAAAAAATAAAATCAACAGATACTCCGATTGGTATTCCAAATATTGCTTCTTGATCCAGCCATTGAAAACCAACTAGTCTATTTAATGATAATCCCCCATGAGAAATAATTTCTGGGGCATATCTTCCAAAATAAGAAAATACTAAAAAACAGATTGCAATTATTACTAAAGGAAGACCAATAGCTCTTCTGGTTGCTTCTAAGAGAATTAAAATTCCAAAACTTCCAATAATTAATTCAATTGGTAGACTAAAATTTTCACTAATGTCAATGCTTAATAGAACTCCACCTCTATCAACAAGTTGATCATAAAAAAGATAAATATAAAGACAAGCAAATGTACCTAAAAGACTTATTATTATATCTATAATTGAAATTTTTTTTCCTTTTGAGATTGGATAAATTAAAAAAGCTAAACATAAAGCAAAGCCTAAATGAATAGCTCTTGCAGGTAATCCTTTAAACATTCCAAAATTAAATAAAAAAGGAAACGGAGAAGCATACCAAAGCTGAAATAAAGACCAAATGATTGCAATAGTTGCAACTACTTTAAAATGAAAACCAGTCAAATTTCGAGTTGGGGATAAATCCTCATTTATTTTACTTTTAATTTTTTCACTAAAAGATTTAGTCATTGAGTAGATCTTATCATAAAAAAAAGGCCCGGTAAAAGTACCAGGCCTTTTAATTTAATCTTAAATTTAGATTACATCAATCCAGCTTCTTTATAATATTTAATTGCACCTGGATGTAATGGAGCTGATAAACCATCTTTAATCATGTTTTTCTTTTCCAAAAATCCAAAAGCAGGATGTTGTTTTTTGAAATCATCAAAATTTTCCATCACAGCTTTTGTAACTAAATAAACTAACTCATCAGAAACAGAAGCGCTTGTTACTACTGTAGCTTTAACACCAAATGTAGTAGCGTCTTTCTTTTGATTTGTGTAAGTCCCTTTAGGAATAACTGCCTTTGCATAGTAATCAGCACCACTAATTAATCCTTGAACCTCTGAACCTGTTAGATTAATTGGAGAGGCTTTTGCAGCACAAGTTGCTGCTTGTTCCATAGCTCCATTAGGAAAACCTACAGAATAACCAAAAGCATCTATTTTACCATCACACAAAGCTTTCACTTGCTCTGATGAAGTAAGTTCTGTTGTTGATTTAAAGAAACTGTTATCAACACCCATAGCTTTCATTAATTCTTCCATAGTTCCTCTTTGTCCAGAGCCAGGATTACCAATATTAACTACTTTACCTTCTAGGCCAGCAAAGTCTTTGATTTTTGCTTTTTTTCTTGCCCAAATTTGAAAAGGTTCGTTGTGAACTGAAAATACAGCCCTTAGATCTCCAAATTTTTTACCCTCCCATTTGCTTGATCCATTGACTGCATGATACTGCCAATCTGATTGAGCTACACCAAATTGGAACTCACCAGCTTTAATTTGTCCAATGTTATAATTGGAACCCCCAGTTGATGGCGCAGTACATCTGTAAGCTTTAGCAGTACCTTTTTTTCTTCCATGTTCAGCACTTATTGCTGACTTATGTAACATTTTGCATATAGCGTTACCTGTCTGAAAATATACTCCAGTAGGTCCACCTGTTCCTATCGTAAAAAACTCTGCAGATTTTGCAACACTTGTAAAAGATAAAGTGGCTACAAAAATTAGCAAAGCACTTGATAGAGATGTGATTATTTTTTTCATTTTTCCTCCTCCATGTGACTTTATTTATATTCAAATTGTAACAGTAAATTGAGGGTCTTGTATAGTGAGTTTTTTATAGAGAGTCTGACCACTTTTTTAATTTATTTATTCCCACAGCTACTTTTGGTGCTAAATTTTTTATCACTTCATTATCTAAAAGATTATTTTTTTCATATTCTTTCATAAAATTTTTTCCATTAAAATCTGTAAAACTTAATCTAACCAACATTCTTTTTTTATCAAAGCCAAAATCAGAACCAGGTAATAATGCTACCCCAGTTTCTTTAAGAATCTTGTCACACATTTCAGAAGATGACTCAAATTTTGCATTAATAAATTCAGGCATTAAATAAAAACCACCCTGGGGTTTATTTATTAAAACTTTATTTGATTTGAGATTGTCATACACATAATTTCCAACAAACTTTAAAATTTCTCTTGATGATTTAATATAATTCGTATGATTGCCTTCATATGCTTGTATCGCAGCATATTGTATAGGGGCACTAACAGCTGAAAAAGTTTCACTAGCTAAAATATTTAAAGTTTCTTTAATAGTCTTTAAATTTTCAGGCAAAACAAAATACCCCAACCTCCAGCCTCCGGCACCACACCACTTACTTAAACCCGTACTTATAATTGTTTTTTCAGGATAAAAATTTGAAATTGATTTATAATTATTATTAAAGCTAAGTTCAGAATAAATTTCATCAGACAAAATTAACAAATTATATTTTTTAGCAACTTCACTTATTTCATCTAAATTTTCACAAATTTGACCAGAGGGATTATTGGGAGAATTTAAAAATAATAAATAATTTTTTTTTTTATCTTTTAAGATAATTTTTTCAATTTCAGATCCAGTTGGAAACCAATTATTTTCTCTTTTCGTTTGGAGCATTTGTATTTTATTTCTACCTATTATTGCTTGAGGCGCATATGAAACCCAACTTGGAGCAGGTAAAATAATTTCACCATCAAAAATAACATGTAATAAAAACATTAATTCTTTTGATCCAGGTCCTATAATTACATTGTCCGAAGTATAGTTATAATTTTTTTTAGCTGATGTATATTTAGCAACTGATTTTCTCAATTCATCAAGTCCTTGCATTGGTAAATATTTATTTTGATGTGCATTATGTTTCAATTCATTTACTATATCTACTGGAACCTGAAATGGTGATTGACCAAAACCAAACTTAAAAATTTCTCTTCCACTTTTTTCTAACTGACTAGAAATTTCATTAATTTTTAATGTTGACGATGGTTTTAAATTTTTTACGATATCTTTTAACATTATTTAATTTAATTTATGTTATAGAAATAATATTAACTATGTTAAAATATGTTTGATTAATAAGTAAAATGAGAACTTTTTATCATCCGATTCGATCATGTTTTAGTCTATTTTTGTTCTTTAAGACTAACTACATCTGGTAGATAAAAATTAAGATATACCAAAGATAGAAATGACAAAAAATAAAATTACTGCTGTTCTCGGTCCAACCAATACTGGTAAAACTCATTTAGCAATTGAAACCATGTTGTCTTTTGACAGCGGAATGATTGGGTTTCCTCTAAGATTATTAGCTAGAGAAGTTTACGATAAAGTTATTAATAAAACCAGTTTAAATAAAGTTGCTTTGATTACTGGAGAAGAAAAAATTATTCCTCCAAATGCAAGATATTTCCTATGTACAGTTGAATCTATGCCGATTGATAAATATTTAGATTTTGTTGCAGTTGATGAAATTCAAATGTGTGCAGATCATGAAAGAGGCCATATATTTACTGATCGATTATTAAATATAAGAGGTAGTAAACTAACCATGTTAATGGGTTCAAATACAATCAAAGATGTAATTTCAAAGTTAGATGATGATATAGAGTTTATAAATAGAAATAGATTATCTAAACTTACTTATACTGGCCATAAAAAAATATCTAGAATAAATAGAAAAACTGCAATCATTGCATTTTCAGCAGAGGAAGTTTATGCCATAGCTGAATTGGTTCGAAGACAAAAAGGTGGTGCTGCGATTGTTATGGGATCACTAAGTCCAAAAACAAGAAATGCTCAAGTTGAATTATATCAATCAGGAGATGTAGATTTTTTAATTGCTACAGACGCTATAGGAATGGGTATAAATATGGATCTCGACCATGTTTATTTTTCAAACTTAAAAAAATTTGATGGTAAAAAACTAAGAAAATTAAACTTATCAGAAATAGGACAAATTGCTGGAAGAGCGGGTAGATATTTAAATGATGGTAATTTCGGTATTACTGGTCAATGCAAAGAAATAAATGCTGAAGAAGTTGATTTATTAGAAAATCACAAATTTGAAAAAATTCAATCTTTGTTTTGGAGAAATTCTAATTTAAATTTTGACAATACTTTAAAACTATTAAAGTCACTAGATGAAAAACCACATAAAAGTTGGCTGAGAAAAATTCACGAGTGTGAAGATGAAAAAGCTTTAAAGTTTTTCTTAAATGATAAAAATTTGGATAAGATTGATTTTAATAATGAAAAATTAAAACTTTTGTGGGAATGTTGTCAAATACCTGACTTTGTCAAAAAGACTTATGGCAACCATTATCAAGTCATTGGAAATGTTTTTAAATATTTAAATAGTAAAAAAGGTAAAATTACTGACGATTTCATGCGATTACAATTGATTAAACTGGATAAATTAGAAGGAAATGTAGATTCTTTATCGAATAGAATTGCAAATGTTAGAACTTGGTCTTATGTTTCAAATAAAACTAATTGGGTAGAAAATCAAAATTATTGGATTGAAAAAACTAAATTATTAGAGGACAAATTATCAGATAGGCTTCATGAAGAACTTACAAAAACATTTATTGATAAAAGAGCCAGTGTTCTTGTTAGAGGATTAAAACAAGATATGGAGTTTAATACTAAAATTTTAGAAAATAACGACGTCATTATAGATGATCAGTTCATAGGAAAAATAAACGGATTAAAATTAAAATTAGATCTTAAAAAAGGAGCTTTAGAAACAGACATAAAGTCTCTCAAGAAAGCAGCCAGACAATCTGTGGGTCCTGAACTTGAAAAGAGAATTAAAATTATAATTGAAACAGGTTTAATTGAATTAAAAGATGATTTTAAAATTTATTGGAATAAATTTGCTATTGGAAGATTAATGCCAGGAAAAGATTATTTAAATCCAAATTTTGAATTAATTGTTGATGATATTTTGGAACAAAATCAAAAACAAAAATTAATTAATTTTATAGAAAAATGGCTTAAAAATAAAATTAATAAGATTTTAGAAAGTCTCGTTGATTTAAAAAATCTTAAAAAAGAAAATTCTTCAGTTAAAGCTCTTGCTTATCAACTCTACGAAAATAATGGAGTACTTAAAAGAGAACAAGTTTCTGAATACCTTAAAAAATTGGAACAAAATGAAAGAAAAATTTTAAGAGATCTTGGAGTTAAATTTGGTAGGTATCATGTTTTTCTTCACAGATTGATTAAACCAGAAGCAGTTTCATTAAGAACATTGCTTTGGAAAAATTATCACCAAAGATACTTTGATTTAAAACCTCCAACTTTTGGTTTAAATTTTTTAAATGATAAAAATAAGACAAATAAAAATTTCATGTTGCTTTGTGGATTTGAGAAATTTGAAAATTTTTTTGTAAGAATCGATATTTTAGAGAGATTATTTATGCAAATAATAAATTATGACACTAAAGAAACTAAAGAAATAAAAATGATGCCTGATATGCTAAATTTACTTGGTTGTAACAAAGATAATTTCAAAAGACTTTTGCAAAATATGAATTATAAAATTATAGAAAAAAATAATGAATTGTTTTTTAAATACATGCCCAAAAGAACTAATAAATTAAAAATTGAGAAAAAAACTACAAAGGAAAATCCTTTTACAGTATTAAAAAATCTTAATTTTAGTTAGAAAGTCATGTTTTTTAATAAGGATAAAAAAAGTAAAAAATCTCAAGATCTTAACAAAATTGCAGCTTTATTAATTCATGCAGCTAAAATAGATGAGAATTATTCAAATCAAGAAGAAGAAATTATTAAACAGACTCTTTTAAAAATCGGCGCTAATAATGAAAATATAAAAATAATAATCAACAACGGTAAAAAAATTGAGGAAGACTCTAACCAAATCTTAGAATTTACAAAAGAAGTAAAAAATATGAATGAAGACAATAAAATTAAAATTATAGAAGCTCTATGGAAAATTATTTATTCAAATAAAGATGCCGATATATATGAAACTAATTTAATGAGACGACTCGCTGGGTTGTTGTATGTTGACAGTAAAATAATGGGTGATATTAAGGACAAAATTAAAAAAGAGAATTCATAATGACATACATAGTTAACGATAAATGTATCAAGTGTAAATTAATGGACTGTGTTGAAGTGTGTCCTGTGGATTGTTTTTATGAGGGAAAAAATATGCTTGTAATTAAACCGGAGGAGTGTATAGATTGTGGCGTTTGTGAACCAGAGTGTCCTGTGGATGCCATTAAGGCTGATACAGAACCGGGGAGCGAAAAATGGTTAGAAATCAATAAACAGTATTCTGAAATCTGGCCCAACATAACGGAAAAAAAAGATCCTCCAGCGGATCATGAAAAATTTAAAAATGAGCAAGATAAGTTTGAAAAATATTTTAAAGAAAACATTTAATAAAAAAACAGCAAAATCAGCGAAGAAAAAAGTAGTGAAAAAAAAAGCTGCTAAATTGAAGGTTAATAAATCAAAAAAAAAATCAAGTAAAAAACAAAAAAAAATAGTTAAATTAAAAACTAAAAAAACTACCGATAAAAAACCTATAAAAAAGAATGATGAAAAAATTGAAAATAAAAACGAGAATTTAAGAATTTCAAAAGGTAATGAAATTAAACCCGAAATAAAAAAAGTAAAAAAACAAGAAACTGAAAAGAAAGAATATAAAGTTAAGGATTATATTGTTTATCCAAAGCATGGCGTAGGCCAAATCATAGAGTTTAAAAAAATTAATATTGGTGGAATTGATGTAGAGACTTATATAATTAAGTTTGAAAAAGACAAAGCTAACGGAATGGTCCCCGTAAATAAACAATCTCATCTTAGACCATTAGCTACCATAAACCAGGTTAATAAATGTATTGCAATACTCAAAAGTAAACCAAAAATTAAAAGATCAATGTGGAGTAGGAGAGCTCAAGAATATGAAGCTAAAATATCATCTGGTAAAATATATGAATTAGCCGAAGTTGTAAGAGATTTAAATAAAGGTGATGATTTAATGGTAGATCAATCCTATAGTGAAAGACAGCTATTTGAAAAAGCTTATGAAAGAATGTTATCTGAGTTTCAAATTATTTTAAATATTTCGTTAGAAGACACTCAAAAAAAATTAGATAAAGCTTTAAAAAGGAATTTAGAAAATCAATCTAAACCTACGACGAGTGTCCCTAAAAATCCGCCATCAGATTTACCTGTTGAAGAAACTATTTCTGACCCAGAAGAAAATATAGAGGTATAAAAAAAAACGCCTCTCACACGTAAATCGTTATGAGAAGCGTTTTTAATAAAGAATACTAAATAACTATCTTCTTCTTCTTTTTTTAGCTTTCTTTGCTTTTTTCTTAGCTTTCTTTGCTTTTTTTCTTTTCTTAGGCATCTTTAGCTCCCTTTTTAGTTAAGCGAATCAAAATGATTCGTTATTAAGTTATTTTTATTTTTTTATACTCGTTATGTCAATTCTTTAATTGAATTTAAAATTTATAAAAAAGATTTCAAAATTTTTTTTTATTTTGTAATTGAAATGTTTAAAAAAGTTAGTGTTTATGCGTATAATAAACTAATTTCTTAAATGTTTTAATAATACTTTTCAAATTCATTTTTATATTTTTTAATTATTTTATATCTTTTTAATTTTAAAGTTGGTGTCATCATTCCATTTTCAATTGTAAATTGTTCTTTAATTACAAAAAATTTTTTAATTTTTTCTATTTTTGATAAGTTTTTATTTATTTTTTCTATTTCTTTAAAAATTATGTCATTTTTTAAAGTTTTTTTATCTTTTGAAAGAATTAATAAAGCAATTAAATAAGGTTTGTTATCACCATAAACTAACGCTTGATCTATAAAATCAATTTTTGTTAAGTCATTTTCGATTTTTACTGGTGAAATGTTATCGCCTCCGGGTGTAATCAATATATCTTTCTTTCTGTCAGTAATCTTTAAATATCCATCTTCAAATTGTCCTATATCTCCTGTTGATAACCAACCATCCTTTAAGACATCATTTGTCTCTTTTTGATTATTCCAATATCCCAACATTACATTTTCGCCCTTAATCAATATTTCACCATCATC
>Ga0209631_10006734_pt1 | contig 11759 bp, 6 predicted proteins | sample COG_08_FD_184752 | JGI IMG/M metagenome (GOLD analysis project Ga0209631, IMG submission 184752) | Pelagic Microbial community sample from North Sea - COGITO 998_met_08 (SPAdes) (version 2) | ecosystem: Environmental > Aquatic > Marine > Neritic zone/Coastal water | place: Helgoland, sampling... | reverse complement strand
AAATTTCTCAAGTTTCATCAAACGTAATAATAGATGAAACATTATACATCAAAGAAGGATACTACCGTGTGTTTAGAGCCTAATTATTAGGTTGTGTAATACTAGTTATGTATGGTATATATTGATTTCTTTACTTTGGCACGACTATGTTCAAAATCTTCCCGGCTTTGTAGATGACTTTTTTAATCTCTTTCCCGTCCAGAAACTTCTCCACGCTCGGTTCGCTCTTGGCCAATTGCACGGCGATATCTTCGGTAGCGTCTAAGGCGAGTTTAATCGATCCGCGGGTTTTACCGTTGATTTGGACGCCCATTTCGATGGTATCCTCGACCAAGTATTGCGCGTCGGCATTTGGCCAAGCGACGTAGGCGTTGGATGGGAGTTGTTCAGAAGAGTTTAATCGAGCGTATAACTCTTCGCTCAAGTGCGGCGCGTACGGACTCAAGCACAACGCGAAGGGTTCCAAACACTCTCTCGGTTTCGTTTCCCATTTCGTCGCCGCGTTCGTGAATTCCATCATCGCCGCGATGGCTACGTTAAACGAGAGCGTCTCCGTCGCTTCGGTGACTTTAGCAATCATTTTATTCGTGTCGCGAAGTTGTTCTTCGGTAGCTTTTTCGTTCGTAATCGCGCTTTTTTCGTTCTCAAACAATCGGTACGCTCGAGCTAAGAAACGGTAGCATCCAGAAACGCCCGAGGTTTGCCACACTTTCACGTCCGTCAGAGGACCCATGAACATTTCGTATAATCGCAAAGAGTCTGCACCGTATTCAGAGACCACGTCGTCGGGATTGACGACGTTCCCTCTCGATTTTGACATTTTAAACGCTCTCGAGTTGACTTTAATTTTCGGGTTTTCCGTCAAGACGAAACCGTCGCCTTTTTTGGTGACTTTTGAACCGTCGAGTTTCGTCGCGATTGCGTTTTGAGCTTCTTTTGATCCAGCAGAGACGTATTCGCCGGATTTCTCGTCCACGAAAGCGGTGTATTCGACTTCACCTAATATCATACCTTGCGAGACCAATTTCTGGAACGGTTCTTTCGTCGAAACGACGCCGATGTCGTACAGAACTTTGTGCCAAAATCGAGCGTATAACAAATGCAACACCGCGTGTTCGGCGCCGCCGACGTATAAATCCACCGGCATCCAATACTTTTCTAAAGATTTGTCTATCAATGCGTTTTCGTTCGTGGGATCAATAAATCGTAAATAATACCAACACGATCCAGCCCATTGCGGCATGGTATTCGTTTCTCTCGTCGCCGATTTCTCCGGGTGCCCGGGAACGGTCGTTTTCACCCAATCCGTGACGTTCGCCAACGGACCTTCGCCTGAACCGGACGGTTTAAAGTTGTCCGTTTGTGGCAATATCAAAGGTAAATCGCTTTCGGAAATTGGAATGGCCACGTCCGGATTTTCGTCGTCGTACACGACTGGAAACGGTTCGCCCCAATATCTTTGCCTCGCGAAGAGCCAATCTCTCAACTTGTAGTTGATTTTTCTTTCGCCCATGTTGTCGTCGCCGAGTTTTTTGATGATGACATCCGCGCACTGCGTGATGTCCATTCCATCACACTCGCGAGAGTTCATCATTTTACCGGTTCCTGAGTACGCCTCTTTGTCGAAATCGTGCTCTTTGCTCGGTTGAACGACTGGTACGATGGGTAAATCAAAAGTCTTTGCAAACTCGAAATCTCGCTGATCGTGCGCCGGGACCGCCATGATACTTCCGGTACCGTAAGACCCCAAGACGTAATCAGCGACCCAAATGGGCACGTTCTTCTCCCCAGTCAACGGATGCGTCGCGTACGTGCCTAAAAAGACACCACTTTTCGTCTTTTGTAATTCAGTTCGTTCCAAATCCGATTTGTTCGCCGCATCTTTAACGTATTTTTGGACGACGTCTTTATTTTCCGCAGTCGTCAGCTGGTCCAACATCGGATGCTCCGGTGCGACGACTAAATATGTCGCACCGTACAGCGTATCCGGTCTCGTCGTATACACCTCCAAAAACGAGGAATCATTTTCCGAGACGGAAAATTTCAACTGCGCGCCTTCGCTTCTCCCGATCCAGTTGCGTTGCATTTCCTTGATGGACTCTGGCCAATCTAAATCGTCCAAATCTTCCAACAATCGATCGGCGAACTTTGTGATTTTTAACATCCACTGTTTCATTGGTTTACGAATGACTGGGTGATTACCTCGTTCGGATAATCCATCGATGACTTCCTCGTTCGCTAAAACCGTTCCCAACGCCGGGCACCAATTCACCGGAACTTCCGCTTGATACGCCAAGCCTTGCTTCATCAGCTGAATAAATATCCACTGCGTCCATTTATAATACGTAGAATCGCACGTGGCTACCTCGCGATCCCAATCGTAACTAAAGCCTAACGATTGCAACTGCTCTCGAAATCTGTTCACGTTCTTCGCCGTCGTCTCTTTCGGATGCGTCCCAGTTTCGATGGCGTATTGCTCCGCGGGTAAACCAAACGCGTCCCATCCCATCGGGTGCAACACGTTGTACCCTTTCATCCGTTTATATCTCGCCATAATATCCGTGGCCGTGTACCCTTCCGGGTGTCCAACGTGTAACCCAGCTCCAGATGGGTACGGGAACATATCCAACGCGTAAAATTTCGGTTTCGATTGGTCCAAGCCAGAGTTTAACGAAGGCGTTTGGAAGGTTTTGTTTTCTTGCCAATTCTTTTGCCATTTTTGTTCGATTTCCGCGAACGGGTAGCCTCCACCACCTCTTGCTCCTGAAGAAGAGGACTCTGATGAAGTCGGGTTTGTGAGTTTCTCTTCTTCCGTCGGGATGGACGTCGAGTAGATTCGGAACAATTTCGTCGGATTTCTTTTTCTCGTCGTCGTCTGAATCGTCGTCGTCGCGTTTCGAAACGTGCATCCATCGCTTCGTCTCGCGGCGGCAGAGATGGACGAGAAATTCTTCATCGTCATCATCTTTCTCGCGATGATAACACTCTTCCTTCTCATAGAAGAAGAAGAAGACAAAGACGAAGAAGAAGAAGCCAAGGTGGTGCTTCTCCTTCTTCTTCTCGCCACCACCGCCGTCGACGAACTCCCTCCCGTTGCGGTTCTAACCGAAGAAGAATGCATCCAACTTTTCAATTTTTAATGTGGATAACAAAACGCTCGAGAAGAAAGAGGTTTTGAGAAAAAAAAGAGAGAAGCGAAAACAAGAGAGAAACGCTTGTTTTTTTCAAGTAACAAAAAAAAAAGTCAAGACAAAAACATCGCGCTGATCACATTACGTGAGTAAAACAGTATTATTAACACATCATCATGTCACCGACGTATGGAATCCACGCGCCGGACGAACCGTACGTTCCATCTTCGGACAAGTGTTGGGGCGCTAAAGGCCACTGGCACATGAAGAAACCAGTGGACGTGATGTTTGAAAACCAAGCGAAAACGACGCCGTGTTCGATACCGGAGAACGGGAACATTTGCGGGAACGAGAAAAACTGGGAGGTGAGGTTGAAAGAAGAGCACTCGCAGTTCGTGCCGAACGCGAAGAATTTCGCGCCGAGACCGAAGAACTGGAAAGTGAATAGGAACAAGAATTATTACGGCACGAACTGATGATGAATTCTTCGATCGATGATGATGATGTGTTTTTGTTCCTACTCTTGGTCTTCATCGTTTTCTAACAAAGATGATGAGAGATGATGGCAAACTCGCATATGCTTGTCTATTTATTTTATTACATGTACACACAATAATGTCTACTATTTATTAAAAAAAGTCTCTCTTCTGAATGTGTTGTTTTGAGGAGGCATCATCATCAAAGGGCGGTGAAAACGACCTCGATGACTTCCTCCTCGTCGCCGCCGCTGACGACGAAACACTCCAAACAGCCTTCTCCCGCGAACATTTTTTGTCCGTCGCCATCCTCGACGACGAGCATTTCCGAAGCGCCGACGACGGAAGATTTCAACGCTGCATTTGAACCCACTTTACTATCCACGTGATCGACGAACGCTTCGGCGTCTTCCGCGGTGCTCAGAAACACCCCGCCTTTCGGAGAAAATACGTGCACTAACTCGATCGTTTCATCCTCGGCCTTGGTCACGAAATCACGAACCGCTTCGGAAACGTTTACTACCGATTGCTTTGTCGTTTTTTTTTTAAATTTCAAAACCTCTTGCGCTTTTGCCTCGTTCACGCTCGCGATGAACTCACGTCTAAACCCGCCGCCGTAGCCTCCTACGTTTCGATGTTCGCAGAGTAAAATTTGTTCATTCTCCGATAACGCCAATTTCCCGTCTCGAATTGGTACGTTCATCGTCTCCCCTAAAATCGTCGCCTTGATGTGCGCGGGACAATCGTCCGGACCTTCCATTGTGTGTTCCAAAAACGAATCGTTCCAAGATTCCGGAATTAACTCGTTCAATCCTTTTTCCAACTCCTCCGCTCTCCTCGCGTCGTTCACCGTCAACGAAGCGCTCGTGTGTTTAATCAACACGTTGAGCAAGCCCGCCTTCACGTCCGTAATATCCACGCAGTTCTGAATACGCTCCGTCGCATCGTGACACCCTCTTTTCGGCGCCACAAACTCACCTCTTTTCGTTTTCTCAAACTCGCTCGCTTTTACCGTCACTTTCACGCCGACTTTTGACTCGTCTTCGTTCGCGTCGCTTTTAAATTGGCAAATATACACCCCTTGCCACGTCCCGAACGCGACTCCGCCACTCAAAACTGGAACTGATATTGACCTCTTCATGCACGTGGCGTTAAACTCAATCTCCTCAAAAGCGCGCATCAAATCCGTCCTCACCGACGGGTCGCAGTTCTCGTTGATGGTTAAAGCGCAGGATTCAGACGATGTTCTGTCGACTAAACACACGTGACACACCGCGGTCGCATAATTTTGCATAATCTCTCTCGTTTCTTTCGTGAACGTGTTGGTGAATAAAAACGCGCCTTTTCTACGCGGTGGTGGCGATAAATTGAAGTATTTCGTTGTTGTTTCTGTTGTTTCTGTTGTTTGTTGCGGTGACATTGACATTGACATTGACATTGACATCATCATCGATCGCACTTTAATATACTACTAATACAGTTAAAATATCTTCTTTGTCTTCTTCTTCTTCTCGTTGTGTTGTTGTTTTTGTGGAAAAAGTTGTTTGTTTCCTCAAAAATTTACATAAGGCGAACGTTAAAAAAAACACGCATGTCTCGCATCGATTATGACGACGTCTGAGAAGAACAAGATGAAGAAGAGGAAGAAAAATATTCCTCGAAAGAGAACGAAAGAAGACCCGCCGGAACCTATGGTCGTGCAAAGAGACGAAGAGAGAAGAGGAGGGATGACGATGAGGAAAATGTTGAGCAGCAGAGGAAATGTTGATTTTGATGACGACGACCAACAGGAGGAAGAAATGTTTGTTGAAGATGATGAAGAAGAAGAAGAAGAAGAAGAAGAAGACAAAGAAGAAGACAAAGAAGCGGAGGAGGAAGATAATAAGAACAACGAGTATAATAATAACGTCGTCGCTTCTTCTTCGTCGTGTTATTTCAAAGCGAAAAATATAAACATAAATCGAATGTTGAAAGCGTGCAAGCCAAACAACGCGGACGCTCCGGAATTTTTAGGAAACCTTTCGCACCTGTTGCGACCGACTTTACGACCGTATCAGAAGAGAGCGGTGGGTTGGATGATGGGGAGAGAGAGAGCGCCGAACGCGCCAGTTGGGTGGGAGAATGGGAAAACGCAACACGCGGATGTTGAGAAGTTGGTGACGTTTAAAAGAGAGGAACAGTTGAGCGCGTTGCGCGAGATGTTTAAGACGACGACGACGACGACGGCAAAAATGACGTTAATAGAGGCAAATGTGGTGAAAAAGAAACACGAGGAAATAAACTTGTGGATGGAAAATGTGTCGAAGTCGATGGCAATGGAAGACGACGGCGTTCGCGGAGGCGTGTTAGCGGAAGAAATGGGATTAGGTAAAACTGTCGAACTTTTGATGTTGTGTTTGGCGCACAAGAAACCAAAAGACGAGAAAGATGAGGAGAAGGAGGAGGAAAAGGAGGAAGGAAAAGAAGAAGAAGACAAAGTGATTACGAATCGAGACGGTATGGGCTTCACGACAAAGCTAGAAAAAGAGGAAAAAGAAGAAGAAAACGAAGAAATGCAGCAAGTGCGATGCGTCTGCGGTGCAATGGAAGACGATCCAGAGTATAAAGGTCTTTGGGTATCGTGCGAAGTTTGTCACAAATGGTCGCACGCGTATTGCGTCGGCATTAAGCAAAACTGCACAGAGGCGCCGGACTTCATATGTCCGCATTGCCACGCCGCGAAAGCGGGGGAGAAAATCCCGGGCATTTCAAAAACGACGCTCATCGTCGTTCCGTCGACGATTTTGCAACAATGGCGAGACGAGGTTTTAAAGCACGTCCGTAGAAACGACGACGATGGAAAGACCGACAATAAAGACAATAAGTTTGATATTTTGGTATACGAAGGACAGCCGCAAACCGCGAGCTTGGGATCCAGAGCCGTACACGCGAAGGAAGTCATTACCTCGCATAAGCTAGCCGAATGCGATATTGTTATCACTACGTACGATGTGTTGCGAGCTGAAATCAATCTAGATTACGCGACAAACGCGGATGTGAACGATGGCGCACTGCGCGCTCGAAGGAATGCAACTCGAAGATACCCTCACATTCCCCCGCCTTTGACAAAGATAACGTGGTGGCGCGTTATTATGGACGAAGCACAGATGGTGGGCGGAGGCGCCTCGGCGCCGTCGCAGATGATGGAGAGAATTCCCGCGGTGAATCGTTGGTGCGTGACTGGGACGCCGCTATCATCTGAAAAGTCGCACATGGACGACGCGTTCGGATTGTTCAAATTCTTAAGGGCGCGTCCATTCGGCCACGAGATGAACTTTACAACATCGCATAACTGGTGGCAGAAAATAATCAGCGCGGCTATGAAAACAGGGTACGCGGGATACGGCGAGTTTGTGCTCACCGAGAGCCTAAAACCAATAATGTGGCGCAACGCTAGAGAGGACGTTATAGACGAACTCGATTTACCGCCGCAAAATGAGTGCGTCACCGAATTAGAGTTTTCGCCCATCGAAAAACATTTCTACGAAAAGCAGCACAAAAACTGCGCCGCGGAAGCGCGAAACACTTACGATCGAGTGAAGCGATCGAGAAATGCTACTAATAACAACGATGACATAGAGTTATCGAGGCAAGACGTGACTTCTATCGTGCTGCCTCTGCTGAGATTGAGGCAAGCTTGCGATCACCCGCAGGTTGGTTCGTACGGCATCAGTAAGTGGAGGCGTCTGAAAAATATCGCGGCGGAACTTGTGGTCGACGGCGATCAATCAAAAAAAGCCGAGGAGAAACAAAAGAGCAAAGTTCTTTCCATGGAAGAAATCCACGACAGGTTGGTCGACAAAGCGCGACTTGAAGCAGAGGAAGCGCAAAGACTCGTCGCGTTTTCAATCAACGCCATCGCTGGATTAAAATGGACGCAAAACGATCTCGCGAGTGTCATTGAATGTTATCGCGAAGTTTTACGCCTCGATGCAAACGCAAACATCAACGGCGTTCGTCTCGATAGTTTCCAAAGATTACACGCTTTGCACAATTTAGCCGAAGCTTTGCAAGTGGTGGATAAAAACAAAGACATTCGAATACCTAGAACGCTTAGAGATGAGAAATTACTCAGCGACGCCGAAACGGAAAAGATTTCGTATTTAGCCGAGCGAGTTGGGGGAAACATATCCATCGCCGCGAACGATTTCGAAAAGTCGCGGAAAATTATCGACAAGAAAATGAAAAGTCTCGGTCGAAATGAATTTTGGTGGATGGAAGCCTTGTCGTATACGACCGACGCTTTCGTAGGCAAACTGCTCGAGCAGTTTGATAACCGTTGGCAAAGTAGCAAAGCAGATTGGAACACCGGCGCGGCTCTGAAAATGGTCATGCAAAGAGACATAGATCGCCTATTCGAGTGTCGCAACGAAGCCGTCGCGGATGCTGATCGAGTAACGAAAATCGTAGAAGCCGCGGATAGACAAGACGTGGTTGAATTTGCCTCGTGCTCGGTGTGCAGAAAAGGCATGGAATTCGCGGTCGTTGGCGTGAAATGCGCGGTGTGTAAATGCGATGCAAATTTCAATAAATTACAAAGCGTTTTGTTTGGTGTCGGTAGAGATGCGACGAGAAACGGTAAAGCGAAAGTAAAATCGTCCACGAGAAACGTCAAAGATGAGGACAGGCGCATTTATTACGACGTTACTGCGCCGTCGTGCGCGGAAAAAACTTTGAAAGCGCTGAAAAGCGAAGTCAAAGGAGCACTCGAAGTGCAATCCTACGCGAAAACGCACATCGAAGTCATCGAAGAGATTCGTAAAGAGTTCACGAAAATACGCGCGCTGATGCACTACCAACGCGAAAAGATGTACGCACTCGATGAGTTGAGCATGTCAACGACGCGTATTCGATTACGCACGCCCAACGAAATGGTTCGAATTGACGGACAAGACCAATTGCCGGAGTATTTGCGCGCGTCGATCGTGTATCCAGTCGAGGTACCCACCTTGCTCAAACAACACGGCGACGAGAAAGTCACGCACGAATTTGAAATGAAACAAACGTTCGGTCAACTGCGATATTTGCAAACGCTGAAACAGAAGAACAAAAACGAGCGTAAGAAATTTGATTGCCCGTTGTGTTTAGAGACGTTCGACGAGACGAAATCGAAGAATGCCGTCATTCCCAAGAGCGCGCTGAGAAAAATGAAAGCTGGAGATGACGACGACGAGGACGAGGACGAAGAGGACGAAGATATTAATTTACACGGCGCTGAACTTGCAATCTTACCGTGCGGTCACGAATTATGCGTCAAATGTTCGTTTGCGTATTACGGGCGACCATCCAATATGGTTTCAAAGAAGAAACAGTTCTTACACTCGTTATCGCCGCTCCCGGAGCGACACAATAATAACAACGACAACAAGCGCGGGAAATGTCCAACCTGCCGCCAAGAGTGCGCGACCAAAGAAATTTCATACGTCACGTGGAAGTCGCAGGATAAGGACGTTCGCGATAACGTCGAAGAGGCGCAAAAGAAGCGAGAAGAGAGATTGCGGAAGAAAGCGGAAGAGAGTTTACACCTTTCGCGATTCGGCGCGGACGTTTCGAAAATGCTCGAAACTTTAGGAGCGCCGGAAACGCACGCGAGAGATGAAAGCGGTATCAAAATTGAAGGCGCGTGGGGTACGAAAATCGATGCGGTGGTTCGTCGCGTGAAACATCTGTCGAAGTTTGATACGAACTTGAAGGTTTTAATCTTCAGCGAATGGGAAGATGTTTTGATGATTGTTGACCACGCGCTGAAAATGAACGGCGTGAATTCCATCGTTCCGACATCCGCTGCGAGTTCGTCACTCAAAACGAAACGTGCCGGGAGTAGATTTGCGGTTTGTGTCAAGGAATTTGTCGACAGCGACTCGCACCCAGTTAGTTGTTTGCTGTTGCCGTTGAAAAGAGCTGGAGCGGGACTCAATTTGACGTGCGCCAACCACGTGATTTTGCTCGAGCCGTCGCTCGATATTTCCGCCGAGTCGCAAGCGATTAAAAGAATTGACAGAATCGGACAAACGAAGTCAACCATAATACATCGGTTCGTATTAAAAGATTCGATTGAAAAGAACGTCATGAAAGTCATCGAGAATCGCCGCAGTGAAGGAACAGTTTTACCCGTGGACAGTAAAGAGGCGAGTAAATTGACCGCGCGAGACATCGAAGAGTTGTTGAAACAACAACAGTAAAAAGAGCTACCTTAAGATTAGTCAAACATCACAGAGTTTAGAAATGTACAAAAAACAAAACGCACGCGCGCGCGCCCGCACAAACAAAGCAATCTGACTTTACAATCTAATTTTTGCCAATATCAATTCATTACCCCCCCACTTGGTTTCACAATCTCGGCGAACCGTTTCATCCCAGCTTTCTCGTAGGATTCGCTCAACTCTTCTCGAATGTTGTCCCAACTTTCGTACCCTTCCTCGTTGCCCCAACTCGCGTAATCGAGAACATCAAAACATCTCTTCAGCGCTTTCGCCTCCTCGCTCATCTCCGGCACGTTTTTCTCGTGTTCTTTCGCTATTTCAGTTCCTACGCCTTCTAACATGTTCTTTGCGGACTTCGCGTCCATATTCTCCATGTTTACTAACTTTTTCATATCCTCTAAAGTCGCACCAGTTAACGGCGGGAGTATCGCGTCTTCATCTCCGCTGCCGCCGATGCTGCTACTATTTCTACTCGTTGTACTACCGCTAACGCCACTCTCGCCGTACCCGCCACCAAGGGTAAACCACGGCGCCACGCTCAAAGCTATCCTCGCCGCATCCCTCGCTTCACTTTCCCTGTTCTCATATCGTTTCAAAGTCCTCGCGTTAATCGCGTACGGTCTCGCCCATTTATTCGTAAACTCTTCTCTGTTGATGTAAAACTCGCACGCGACCAACGCGCTCGTTTCATCTTTTTTCACAAATTCGTGTCTAGAGATCAAACTCTCAATCACGTCCGGAAAAGACCCAATGTTTTGCGTCGTGTACGCGTTTAACATGTGCTTACTCGCCGCCAATCTCGCCAACGTCTCTCGATCGTGCTCCGCGTGTTCCGCGTTCGACGACGATAAACCGCTCGACGAAGAACTCGACCGTAAAATCGAATCTCTCACCGGCATCAAACCTCCTCTCTTCAGCGCGTTCACCTCTCCTTCCAATAACGCGCGTCGTATAAATGTCGTCGCATCTTTCGCGACGAACTCAATCTGTCGCTGATTCGCTCGCGCTTTCACGATTGCGCCGATATGAATATTTTCTTTTGCCGCTAAAAATGAAGGTTCCAAGAGAAACCCAATCGCGTTCCCGTCGTCTGGAGAGATACCTATCGGCATCATCAGAGGAAACATCCCAACTTTCGTTTCCGGAGATATCAACGCGTACTTCAACGCGTCCAAGGTTTTCACCAGTCTCGAAATTAAAACATCATTAGTATTGCCACCATCAGAGATACCATCATCACCAGAGACACCATTATCACCGCCAACTTTGGATGATGATGATGATGATGATGATGGAAAGGCGAGACCATTTTCCCGCACGAATCTCAAGTAGGGGAAAACCTTCTCATCTTTCTCTTCTGTTTCTAAAACCGTCGTCCTCTTCGTCGTCGAAGAAAAAGAAAAAGAAAGTAAAGAAGTTCTCGCGACAAAAAGGTTCCTAAAAGATGTTCTTCCTCTCGACGTCGTCGAAATCGTCGCGAACATCTTTTTTCTGTGCGCGTGATTGTGTGGTTGTGTAAAGTTCCTCTGTGACTTTTGTGAGGTATTTTCTCTACTCAATTTTCTAGGGGAATTTTAACTATCGCCAGAAAGAATGAAGGAGAAACACATTATTAAAAAGAAGAAGAAGAAGAAAGACTCATCATCATCATCATCATCTTCTTCTTCTCTGTCTTCTTTGTCGTCTTCTTCTGACTCGTTGGAGGAGGCAAAGGAAGAGCGTTCGAGCGGCAGTTGTTCGAGCAGCAGCAGCAGTTTTGATGGTCGTCGTACACAAAGCAAAACAAAAAGGAGGAAGAGAGAGATGATGTGTAAACAGTTGAAAAGTGCCATCGAGAAAGGGAACGTAGAAAAGATAAAAACACTCGCGCGTTCGATGTATCGCGTCACGACGATGACGAAGAACAATAA
>Ga0209631_10006726_pt1 | contig 11772 bp, 13 predicted proteins | sample COG_08_FD_184752 | JGI IMG/M metagenome (GOLD analysis project Ga0209631, IMG submission 184752) | Pelagic Microbial community sample from North Sea - COGITO 998_met_08 (SPAdes) (version 2) | ecosystem: Environmental > Aquatic > Marine > Neritic zone/Coastal water | place: Helgoland, sampling... | reverse complement strand
AAAACCAAGAATTTCTACTTTCACTGCACATCTTTCTAAAGTTCTTGAGAGAATATCTGCACAGATAGCTGCTACTGAAATTGGCTTTCCTCTCATTGAGCCCGAATTATCAATTAAAATTGTCACAAGAGTATCTTTAAATTCAATATCTTTTTCTTTCTTAAACGTTAATGAATTAAAAGGATCCATGATTATTCTTGGAAGTTTAGATGTATCTAATAACCCTTCCTCAAGATCAAAATTCCAAGATCTATTTTGTTTGGCTAATAGTTTTCTTTGTAATTTATTTGCAAGCTTGGAAATAAAATTTTTTAATTGTAATAGCTGCTGATCTAAATTTTTTCTTAGTCTTGTAAGTTCCTCATCATTTTCTAATTCCTCAGCTTTTACAATTTCATCAAATTCTTCAGTGTAAGTTTTGTAATTTATATCACCCAAGGCACTTTTACCTTTTTTTCTTAAATCAGGTTGAGAACTGTCCTCTATTTCAACATCTTCCTCAGCTTGATCCGAGTCTTTTGCCACGTTTTCAAGATCAGGCATGCCAGAGTCTATGGACATTTCCTCTTGCTTATCTTTTTTTTCTTTTGCTTGTTTTTCTTGGTTATCCGGTTTGTTTTGCTTATCGTCATTATTTTGTTCATCGTCTTTTTTTTCTTCTTCATCTAAATTTTCGTCTAAATTCATATTGGCAATAAGTTTAGATATTAAAGAATTAAATTTTTCTTGATCTAAAGTAAAATCATTCAGTTGATTAATTTTATCGTTAAATTTTTCATTTAAGTCTTTTTTATAAGATTTTAATTTTTTATCTATCTGACTATTATTCTCAAAGTTAAGAAATTTTGTTCTCAGGTAATTTTCAAAGGACTCAACAATTTTGTCTTCACTACTTTTAAGGTCAAGGCCAGAAACTCTTTCTTGGTAAAAAGTTTCAATATTATTTTTTACACCCTTGAAATAACTTGTACCAATTTTTTCACATCTAATTTTCTCTGAAATTCTATATAATTGTTTAGATATATTGCCTTCGGGTTCGTATTGTTTAAAAGTTTTAGGATCAGAAAATCTGTGTCTTAAGGATTTTGAGTCTGCAATTGCTCTTATTTGATTATAATTTAACTTATTGTTGATAGAGTTTAGCTCTGGCAGTCTAATTGAGTTATTTTCTGATTTAGAAACTTCGCTACCAAATGAAACTTCAATTTTTTCAGAATTAGATAACGATCTAACTGTTGAACTGATTGCAGTTTTAAAATCAGCTATTTTTTCTTTCTTTTTTTCCACTTTATAAAGTGATATTTATAGAAGACTCTGGCAAGTCCTCACCAAAACATCTCTGGTAGTACTCAGAAATTATTTTTTTTTCTAACTCATCGCACTTATTTAAAAATGTAATTTTAAAAGCATAACCCTGATCTTTAAATATACTCGTATTTTCTGCCCAGTGTAAAACTGTCCGAGGACTCATTACAGTTGAGATATCTCCATTAACAAAACCTTTTCTTGTAAGATCAGCAACCTTAATCATATTAGACAAAAGTTCTTTTCCCTCTTTGTTATTAAAATCTTTATTTTTAGCTAAAACTATTTCCAATTCTTTTTCAAAAGGAAGATAATTCAATGTTGAAACTATATTCCATCTATCCATCTGACCTTGGTTAATTTGTTGAGTACCATGATATAAACCAGTTGTATCACCAAGACCAACAGTATTTGTTGTTGCAAAAATTCTAAATAAATCGTGTTGTTGCAAAACTTTATTTTTATCTAATAATGTAAAGTTCCCCTCACTTTCCAAGACTCTTTGAATTACAAACATTACATCAGGCCTTCCTGCATCATATTCATCAAAAACTAAGGCTATTGGATTTTGAATTGACCAAGGTAAAACACCCTCCTTAAATTCAGTAATTTGCTTTCCATCTTTTAATACGATTGCATCTTTGCCAATTAAATCTATTCTACTTATATGGCTATCTAAATTTACCCTGACACATGGCCAATTAAGTCTTGCAGCTACTTGTTCTATATGTGTAGATTTACCTGTTCCATGGTAACCCTGAATTAACACTCTTTTATTAAACGAGAACCCGGCTAAAATTGCCAAAGTAGTATCTTTATCAAATTTATAATCAGGATCTATTTTAGGAACATACTCATTTTTTTTTGAAAAAGCTCCAACTTTCATATCACTTTCAAACCCGAAAGTTTGCTTTACAGACAATTTAATATCTGTTTTTTGTAAAAGTTGTTGTGAACTCATTTTTTTCCTAAAGTTTTTTTAAGTTGACTATAAGCTAAAGTAATTTTTTTTAATTTTTCTTCAAATTTTTTATTCCCATGGTTTTTATCAGGATGATATTTTTTTACAAGTTCTTTGAATTTTGCTTGAATTTGTTCCCATTTTACGTCCTGATTTAAATCCATTACCTCTAAAGCATCTTTGTCTTGTTGGGATACTTTTGTTTTTTTAAAATCTCTAAAATTAGAACTTTTAAATATATTTAATTTGTCATCTAAGGCGTTATTCCATAAAATATTAAAAAAATTATCCGAGGAACCAAAAGTTTTTGTTGATTTGTGCCATGTTAAATCAGATTTTATAAAAAACTCTATTTCTTGATCATTCATATTTTCAAAATAATTCCAATTTCTATTGAAAATTTTAATGTGATTTAAACAAAGCAATCTATATTTTTTACTATTATCTTTTTCTATCGGAGCTTTATAGGCCCCAGTTTCATTACAGTTATTCCAATCACAAATAATTTTCATTATATAATTCTATATAGTAAAATTAAATTAATGAATAATTATTTTAAAGCAGTTTGCGCAAAACTAAATACCGAATTCAAAATTGAGAATATAGAGGTTGTTGATAATTCATATATGCATAAAGGACACAAATCATTTTCTCCGGGAAAATATCATTTACACCTTAAAATTAAATCTTTGTTCTTAAATTCTATTTCAAGATTAAGTGCTCAGAAAATGATTATGAAAGTTTTACAAGATGATCTTAAAACAAAAATCCATGCTTTAGAAATTAGTATTGAGAAATAGTCTTTATAGTTTTTTTTAAATTTTTCAAAGAAATTTTACTTTTATTTGGCAAAGCAGTTTTTCCTATATTTTTTAAAAGTATAAAGTTAATTTTACTGTCGTCATTTTTTTTATCGTTTTTTAAAAAAGGAATTAATTTATTTATTGAACTAGTTTGGGAATAGTTTTTATAAGTATAATCGAGATTATTATTTTTATAAATATTTTTTATTTGATCAAGTATTTTAGGTAAGCAAACTTTTTTAGCAACTGAAAGTTTAGTTGCTAAAATTATACCTGATAAAACTGCTTCTCCATGTGTAATATTTTTTGAATAATTATTTTTAACCTCGATTGCATGAGCAAATGTGTGACCAAAATTTAAAATCATTCTAAGACCTTTTTCATTAATATCTTGACTTACATAGAATATTTTTATTTCACAACTTTTTTTGATAGCATAAATTAATTCCTTAGTTTTTCTTTCGAAAATTAATCTAGAATATTTTTTTAGCCAGATGAAAAATTTTTTATCTTTTATAATTGAATGTTTTAAAATTTCAGCATAACCACAAATCATCTCTTTTTTAGGCAAAGAATTAATAAACGATATATCGCTTATTACTAATTTTGGCTGGTAGAATGAACCTATGAGATTTTTTCCATACTCAGAATTAACTCCAGTTTTACCACCAATAGAGGAGTCTGCCTGCGCAAGAAGTGTTGTAGGAATATTGATAAAATTAATCCCTCTCTTAAAAATACTTGAAATAAAACCAACAACATCTCCAGTTATTCCTCCGCCGATAGCAATTATCAAATCAGATCGATTAAAATTTTTCGATAATAATATATTTAAATAGTAATTAACTACATTAATAGATTTATTTTTTTCATTGGCTTTAATATATAAAAACAGAAGATTATAGTTTTTTAATTTTCTTTTTAATTCGTTTTTATATTTCTTAGGAACATTCCTATCAATTATAAGTGCAATTTTTTTTGTTTTAGGACATAATGATTTAATTTTTTGAGGTAAAATTCCTAGTGCGTTTTCCCCTATTATGATTGAATAATTATGATTGTTATTTTTTAATTTAATTTCCTGATTTTTCATATAAATTTAATATTTTATTAACTATTTCTTTAGATTTAAGAGAATTGCATTTTATTCTATAATCAGCTTCATTATAAATACTTTTTCTATTGAAATAAATTTTTTTTATCTCTTCAATATTATTTTTCTTAAATAAAAGAGGCCTTTGCCTGCTATTTCTTAATCTTTTGATTAATTCATCTACGGGAACATCTAGCCAAAAACTTATAGAAAATTTTTTAGCATTTTTACGTATTGAATTGTTTAAAAAAGCACCTCCCCCCAAAGATATGACTGAATTTTTTTTTTTTAATTCTATAATCGTTATTTCACTCTCAATTTTTCGAAAATGACTCTCACCTTTGTTTTTAAATAATGAATTTATGCTTAAACCTTCTTTGTTTTCAATAAGTTTATCAACATCCACGAATTTGTATTCGAGTTTTTTGGCTAAGATTTTACCAATAGTAGATTTTCCTACTCCCATCATACCGGTCAAAGTAAGGTTTTTTCCCAAATTAATTACCTTTTTGATTATGCTTTTCCATAAATATGTCTTATTTATTGAGTTTAAATTAATTCATATCGTATGCAACTTAAATACAATAGACAACCAAGTATAGGCAGTTCAATAACAAAAACTTTGATAAAGTTATTATTTGTAATTGTGATTTTTATTATTGCAATTTTTTTAATAGAAAAAATAGCTTTCCCAAGCCCTGAAAAAAAATATCAAATCGACGTTACTGATGAAATTAAAAAGCTTTAATTACTTCCTTGGCTTGAGTATCATTTTTTTTAATTCACTTCTTTTTAGTGAAGAAAAAGTTGATATTTGGAAAAATAATAAAGAAACCGTTAATGAGACAACGCAAATCGATGAAAAACGTACACAAGAAACATCTAACCCATCTTTATCTACCCGAATAAAAGCTACGGACAAAATTCAAATTCAAGAAGGTTCTTCAATTCAATTAGAAGAACAGAAAGTTTACGGAATTTATGATCCAGCAAATTATGATTTTAACTTAAATATGTGGTCAACAACGAAGGCTACAGATCTAAGATCAAGCTTAAAAAGATTGAATAAGATTGAGTTATCTAAATCTTCTAGTGAAATATTAGAAGCAATCTTGCTTTCGTTTTCATATCCCCCTCAAGGAATGACAGAAAAAGAATTTGTTGATTTAAAAATTAATTGGCTGATTGAAAATGACCGATTAGACTTGATAGAAAGTTTTTTAAAACAAAATGATCAATTTGAAAGCAAAAGTAAAGCTGTTGAATATTTAGTAAACAAAAATATTGCTAGCGGAAATATAAAAGAGGGGTGTGAAAAAGCTAGGTTCATAGACGCTAAGATAAAAGACGCATATCTTGAAAAATTTAAAATTTATTGCTTAGTTTTTAATGACAAAAAACCAGAGGCACAACTTTTGTTAAATTTATTACGTGAGCAAAAACAATCAAATAATTTTTATGACGATAAAATAAATTTCCTTCTCGGCGTAACAGATAAAACGACCAATAAAATAAATGAGGAAAATTTATTAAACTTTTATCTTTCTGCGGTCACTATTGTTAATTTTAAATATGAACCAACAAAGAAAACTAAACCAGAGATTTGGACATATTTAAATGCGGCTAATTTAATTAAGCTCGAGGACGCTTCAGATAAAGATAAATTAAAGGAATTAGAAATAGCGGCAAATAATAACCAATTGGATAAGAATAAAATTTTTGAAATATATAGACAAATACCTTTTAATTTGAATACTTTAATTAACGCTAAGAATAACTATAAAACTTTAAACGAAAGTGATGCAAGAGCATTAATTTATCAAAAATATTTATTATCAGATTCCGTCGAGACAAAGATTGAATTTTTGTTTTTATTAGAGGAATTATTTAAAAAAAATAATTTTACTAATATCTACTCAAAATTTCTGAGTGATAGGATTGAGGAAATTGGCGTTCAAAATTTACCAAAGGAATACCAAGAGCCCGCATTAGCTAGAATTAAGTCTGATGAAGAATTACTTTTAGGAAAAGTGAAATATAATGACAAAATTTTACATCAATCAAAAATATTGAAATACATTGTAGAGGGTGAGAAACAGTCAAAAGTTCAAAAAGATATTGATAAAATTTTAAAAAAAATAACAAGGAACAAAAAATACTTTATATCAGCTAAAGATTTAGCTTTAGTAGATGCTTTGATTACAGATGGATTTTCACTACCGCCTAACTTCAAATATAGCGAACTTATAAAAGAATTAGATGTACCGAAAAATTTATTACAACTAGCTGAAAATAACCAAAAAGCTTTCCTAGCTTTAAAAATAGTAGAAATTATTGGTGAAGATGAACCTTACCAATTAGACTCTGAAACTATATTTTTTCTTATAAATCTTCTAAATAAAACAAATTTAGTAACTATAAGAAACAAAGTTTTAAATTCTGCTCTACCCAAAAGAATTTAATTAAAATATAATTAATAATGTCCCAAAGAAAAATTGTAATTGAGCCAGATCCTATTCTTAGAAAAAAAAGTGAAAACCTAGAGAAAGTTGATAATGAATTAAGATTATTATTAGACGATATGTTAGAAACAATGTATTCTGCTCCAGGTATAGGTTTAGCAGCTGTTCAAGTAGGAATTTTAAAACGTTTAATTGTAATTGATATCTCAAAAGACAAAGAAAAAAAAAATCCAATATTTTTAATAAATCCAGAAATAATTTCTAAATCTAAAAATACCTCTATATATGAAGAAGGTTGCTTATCTTTACCTGGTCATTTTGCAGAAATTGAAAGACCAGAAGAGTGTAAAATAAAATATATTGATTACGATGGGAAAAAAAAAGAAATGAAAGCTAATGGACTTTTAGCAACTTGTATACAACATGAAATTGATCATCTTAACGGTATACTTTTTATCGATTACTTATCTAAATTAAAAAAAGACATGATTATAAAAAAATTAGTAAAACACAAAAAAGAACTAAATAAAATTGTTCTATAGATTTAATGGCTCTAAAAATAATTTTTATGGGAACCCCAGAATTCTCTGTTCCAATATTCAAGTCAATCTATGAGACTAATAATAAAATTTTAGAAGTTTATACTCAACCACCAAAAAAAAAAAATAGAGGTCAGAAAATTATAAATTCTCCAATCCATGAACATTCGAAAAAGTTAAGCATTTCTGTTCGTAACCCTATCGTATTTGATGATGAAGAAATTAATCATATTGAAAATCTAAAACCAGATCTTGTTATAGTTGTTGCTTATGGAAAAATTTTACCTAAAAAATTATTAAATTTAAAAGATATTCTTTTTATAAATGTTCATGCTTCCTTACTACCCAAATGGAGAGGGGCTGCTCCTATTCAAAGAGCAATAATGAATATGGATCAAGAAACAGGAGTTTCTATAATGAAAATAGTGCCCGAGTTAGATGCTGGGCCAGTTTTAATACAATCTAAAATAAAAATTACAAAAGAAACTAATCACAAAGAACTAAGTGGTAAAATGTCAGAATTAGGAGCAAAATTAATTTTAGATACATTAAAAATAATTGAGAATAAAAAGGTTAATTTTATAGAACAGAATAAGTTGAACGCCACTTACGCTAAGAAAATAGAGAAAACAGAGACTAGATTAAATTGGAACGACGATGCTGAAAAGATTATAGCAAAAATTAATGCGTTTTGTCCTAGTCCAGGCTGTTGGTTTGAACTTAATGGAGTCAGAATAAAAATAATTAAAGCAAAACAGGTGGTTAGCAAGGGCATGCCTGGTACGATATTAGACGATAAACTAACAATTGCATGTTCAAAAAATGCTATTCAAGTATTAGAACTACAAAAAGAGGGTAAACAAAAAATCACAGCCGATGAGTTTTTAAGAGGGAATACAATTAAAACTGGTCAGAGTTTAAATTAGAATGTTTAACTATCTCATAAAAATTGAATATGAGGGTACAAATTTCGTAGGATGGCAAAGTCAAAAAAATGGAAAATCGATTCAAGATAACGTTGAAAAAGCTTTAAGAAAAGTTCTAGGAACAAAAATAAAAATTACGGGAGCCGGAAGAACTGATAAAGGTGTTCATGCTTATTCACAAATTGCAAACTTTAAATTAAAAAAAAAAATATGTAATAGAAAAGTTTTTTTAAATTCTGTGAATTTTTTTTTAAAAAAAAAATTAATTTCAATTCTAGATTTAAAACAACAAAAAGATGACTTTCATGCAAGATTTAGTGCTAAACTCCGTACTTATGAATATTTAATAATGAATAGACAGGGAACTTTATCAATATATAGAAATAGAGCCTGGCATGTGAAAAAAAAAATTAATTTAGATTTAATGAAAAAGGGAGCTAAATTACTTGAAGGCACTCATGATTTTTCAACTTTTAGAGCCGCATCTTGTTCGGCTAAATCTCCATTAAGAAAGATACATCCCATAAGGATTAGAAAAGTAAATGAGATAATAAAAATAAGAATAAGCTCAAAATCATTCTTGCAAAATCAGGTAAGATCGATGGTTGGTTGCTTGCATTATTTATCTACTTATAAGTGGAGCTTCAATGATTTTAAAAAAGCTTTTAAATCAAAAAAAAGAATTAATTGCGCTCCACCAGCCCCGGCTTGTGGGCTATATTTATTTAAAATAAAATATTGATTTATAAAATATTTTTTGCACCATATTTTTTTAAAGAATTTAAAGATATAAAAAAAAGAGAAATCAGATTGTTTAAAAAGTTTAATTTGTTGTATTCTCTATTTATTTTCCAAATCCAATAAAAATTTTTTAAATTACTACTTTGTAATGAGTCTTTTCTAACTCTATACCTTGTTAGATATTGCTTTAGACATAGAGCGTAATTAACTTTTTTTAAAAGCTGACATTTAAAATAGTAATCTTCACAAATTTTAGTATTAGTAAATTTTATACTTTCTATCTTTTTTCTTTCTACCATCATCGTGCTAGTGGCTATAGATGTATCTTTGATGAAACTCGAGTAATTTAATTTTGATGGGTTATTTACTTTTTTATTCCTATCACCAAAAGTTTTATAATTTGTGTAAGAAAAAGAACAATTATTTTTTCTCATAAATTTAATTTGTTTTTTTAATTTATTGTTTTCCCAGATATCATCGGAGTCAATAAATGCTAAATATGTAGATTTACTTTTTTTAATTGCATAGTTTCTACAATATCCTGCACCTTTGTTTTTTTTTAAATAAAAAATTCTTATTTTTTTATTTCTTTTGAACCTTTTTAAAACGTTTAAAGTATTTAAGTTAGAATTATCATCTACGATAATTAATTCCCAATTTTTAAAAGTTTGATTTAAAACTGATTTGACAGTTTTTATTAAATATTTCTCACTGTTATAGTTGGGCAAAATTATTGAAACTTTAACATTTTTATTCATACTAAGATAAAATTTCGGCATAGTAATAGTTGGTAAAAACTAAAAAGGATGAAAAATATATAAATAATATTATTAGATTTTTATATGTAATTGAAAACTTAGTATTAAAAAATGTCAAAATTAAAATTAGAATTATCGGGTCATAATATTCTTGAAGAACTGGTTTATACAAAATTGGTGTGAAAGAAAAAAAGCATAATGCAAAGAAATTTAAAAAATTTTTTTCAAAAAATAACATTATCACTTTGAATGCCAATAGAATAAAAATTGCCAAGATTACTTTTTGATAAAATATATTTTTTGTAATTAAAATTGAGAGTTTGTAAAAAACTCCTTTCCCCAACATTATTTCACTAGATATATCGTAAAAAAAAATGAAATATATTAAGTAAACAAGAATAAAACAAAAAATCAATTTTTCGGAGTTATCTTTTAATATTATAAATTGTTTAAATTTTTTAATATCAAACGAACATAAAAAAAAAGGAAATACATAAAATAGAATAATTGAAAGAGCATAACCAAAATGTTGAAAATTAAACTTTCCAAGATGAACATCTCTACCAAGTTGATCCATCGGAGGTAAAAGCCCGCCCCAAATATAAAGTAAATATAGTACCGGTAGAGACATAAAAAAATATGATACAAAAATTAAAAGTCTTACTCTAATATTTGAAGTGTTAAAAAAAATAATAAAAAAACATAAGGCTGGTATAATCGTAAATTTCTGATCAAAATAAACACATGTTGAGCTCGAAATTATTAGCATTATAAGAAAAAATATTTTAAATTTTTCTTCTGAATTTTGATATTTTAATAAGAAAAAAAATGATATTATAGTTGCTATATAAGCAAAATTTTCCTCATTGCCCCATATTGCGCTAGTTCTGAAATAAGGACTTAAAAGTATTAAAGATGATAAGAAAACCAAAAAAACTTTGTTAATATTTTTATATTTTATAACCAAGCATTTATATAAAAATATAGGAACTAAAAGTGATGAAATGAAAATGCTAGCTTTATAATATTCTGGATTATTTAAAAATGGATTAAAAACTTTGTTAAATACATAGAAACCTGGAATTCTGCTACTTTGAAAAATAGTAGAGTCTGAAGTATTGGTAAGTTTTAAAGCTTCAAAAAGACTGTTGGAATTGAATAATTGTAAATTTTTCCATGTATGATTAATAAAATCTACTTCGCCGCCACCAGCAGAGTTCTCATTAAAAAAAAAACCTAAAATAAATGATAAAGTCGTTAATAGTATAAAAAAAATTAATACTATTTCCTTTTTTTTTGTTTCCATTTTTTTATTCTCCAGCGTGATCCCTCTCTTAATATATAGCCACAACAATTTTCAGATCTACATTTACATGGATAATTTTTAAAATCTTCATCAAAACTAAATCCATAATCATACGAAAACTCATCATCTTTTTTTATGTCTTTAATAGCGTGAATCCATACCTTTAAACCTGTGCCAGTCACTTCACAATTAGGATCACATGAATGATTAATTAATCTAGCAGTATTAAATTTAAAATCACCATCAAGATCGTATCTTTTATTTAAATTAAAAAGATAAATTGCTTTACCATTATCGTATTTAGGGTTTTCTTCAGCTTCTCTTCTTGTAATAACTTTGCCTTTATACTCCATTATTTTTGTACCTTTTTTTATATCTTTAGTTGCATAAAGACCGAAATTATCAATTTTTGATTTTTTAGTTTTATATAGCTTCACCTAAAATAATCCTCGAGAATATTAAGATATATTTTAGTTAAGTTTTTCAAATCTTTTAAAGAGACACATTCGTCGATTTTGTGCATAGTTTTATTAACCAATCCAAATTCAAGACAAGGAGAAATTTTTCTAATGAATCTTGCGTCAGATGTACCCCCTGTTGTAGAAAATTTGGGTGTGATTCTAGTAATGTTTTTTATTATTTTTTTTGCCATATAAATTGTGTCATTGGGTTTAGTGAGAAAAGACTCACCACTCACATGAAAATTTATTCTAAATTTACACTTATTTTTTTTACTTATATTTTTGACTACCGAGCTAATTTTTTTCTTCAGACTGTTTGAAGTGTGTAGATTGTTAAATCTAATATTAAATTGAGCTCTAGCTGATGCAGGAATTACATTAGTTGCCTTATTATCAACATTGATCGAAGTAAACTCT
>Ga0209631_10006723_pt1 | contig 11779 bp, 12 predicted proteins | sample COG_08_FD_184752 | JGI IMG/M metagenome (GOLD analysis project Ga0209631, IMG submission 184752) | Pelagic Microbial community sample from North Sea - COGITO 998_met_08 (SPAdes) (version 2) | ecosystem: Environmental > Aquatic > Marine > Neritic zone/Coastal water | place: Helgoland, sampling... | reverse complement strand
ATTAAAATGGTCGTACATCCCATACATATTCACGGGAATAAGATTTACAATATTCATCCCATACTGTTCATGGTAAGTTTCGCCCATTTTCATTAGAGTCTTTTTTGCAATACCGTATGGAGCATTTGTCTCTTCTGGGTATCCATTCCATAGCTCAGACTCTTGGAACGGAACAGGGGTAAACTTAGGGTACGCGCAAACTGTACCTAACATAATAAACTTAATGTCCGCAAGATATTTATCACGATAATCCCTAGTACGCTCGATCATATTCATACCCATAGCAAGATTGTCATACATAAACTTGCCCGGATTTTCTTTGTTTGCCTGAATACCTCCAACACTGCCAGCAGCGTGAACGATAACATCTGGACGATAGTGTTCTATCATCTTTTTACAAGCGTAGCTATCTCTGAGGTCATAAATTTTGCTGCACATAGGGATTACATTGTAAGTTAGTTTAGACGCATCTTCTACTACAGTGCCTCCACTACCGTCACTAAGTGAGTTCCACGAAGAACCATCAGCTACGTTTACTACGTCGAAATATCCTGCGATATTCTTTCCTAGAAATCCTGATCCACCAGTTAGTAATATCCTCATTATCCGTTCCGTCCATTAACATTCCAAGTTTTAATTTTATCGGATGAAGGTGCTGCACTATCGGGCAACTTTTCTACTTCTAGTGCATTAGACGCAAATACAACCATGCTATCGTCAATACAAAATTCTTTGTATCTTCGAGCGTCTATAATAGGAGGTGCTCTGTAGCCCTCTACAACGCTTCTAAACTCATCTTTGTCAAGACCGTGGTAAGCGATAACGTCTACTTTACCAAGCCACAAGCTAGCTTCAGAAGCGTTTGAAATCTCAATAACAGATTCTGCGTTTGTCAAATAATTTTTAAGTTTTGCGTTCATCGTTGTTTCCCCTTTTGTTTAAATTAATAGTTTTGTTTAACATATTTCTTATATGTTTAAATGTTTTGTAATCTCTTACATATTCGCTTTCGTCGTATTCTTCTGAGCATAACACCAGAAGCATATCATCTCCAGTTAGGTAGGTTTGCTCTGCCCAAGTCATAGTAGGCATTATTCTGGATTGATTTTCGTATAAAATAAAGGTTGAGCTTGTACCTTCGCCGTATCTAAAAGTTACTTCAATTTCTCCCTTTAAACAAACAAGCAACTGCGTGTCTGTTAGATGGGCGTGATACCCGCGTGTTTCTCCCGCTGGCACGCCTGATACATAAAAAAATCTTTTAGCATCAAAATCCATTGAGTTCACTGCAAATAGACTTCCTGATTTGCTTGAATGGGACTTAATTATATTTTTTGGCATAATGGATTACCTTTGATATATCATCGTTAGTTAGTTCTTCATGGAATGGTATGCTAGCAGTTTGGCTAGATGTTTTTTCAGATCGAGACAAATCGGACAGTGGCGCAAGTTCGTAGGGCGAAAATACTTTTCCGTGACAATGCTCGTAATGAATCCCGCACTTTATACCTTCGTTCAGCATTTCATTCAAAAACTTTTTATTGTCTTTGACTCGTATTCTGTAGAGATGTCTGCTCTTATTATTATAGCCAAAAGCTTCATTATATACAGCATTAATCTTGTCTAAAATGCGATTTTTCTCATTTATTTTTTTTAAGTTTTCATTAGCTATGTACGCTTGAATAGATGTCCAGTGCATTTTGTATCCCGGCCAAATATGTTCTCTTTTCCAGCTATCCTTGTCGACAGATGTGCCGTTTGTAGTCATAACCCTAAAGGCATCAATTCTTTCTTTGTCGTTAGATACAACTATTCCTCCGTCACACCCACTAACAGGTTTTGTTGGATAAAAGCTAAATATCATTAGTGCATCATCTTGACCAAAGTTTGAGAACTGATCTTTTGTTACTTCTTGAGCTGAGTCAATTATGTTCTCATGTAAATGATAGTGGCTTCCCACCCAATCGTCGTCATTGAACCATCGAATTCGGTGTCCTGCGTTGACGACCATGTTTGGAACGACTACAGGTATTGTACTCGGAAGGCTTACTGCTGTGGGCGAGAACGATTTTAATGCTAAATAAATTAAGCTAGACGCACTGTTTGCGCTGCAAGCGTATTTTGCCCCAACGTATTCGGCAAAGTTTTTTTCAAATTCTTGGACTATGTTTCCATGAAGCAAATGCGAAAACTTAGACGTGTCTATCTTATGATTTGGAATATTAAATAATTCAATCATTTTTAACCTTAAATTTAAACATTCTTCCCACCGACCCTACAAACTCCAATATATCCATAATAGGCTGATACTCTTTTCGCTCAAAATCATGCACGAAAATATAAGAGTCTTTGTGACACAATTCATCGAAAAGTTTTGCACACTCTACCCTTGCTCTACCATCTATGATCACAATATCATACGGAGCTTTGCTTATGGGTGCTTTTATGTAAGTTTCAAATTCTTCATACGTGCCGTCATTTCCTTCGCTTCTTTGATTCTTGTGTGGCCCTTCAATATAATCTAAGTCAGGTTCGCACAAAATTAATTCTACATTCTTTGGTAACACCCGTTTAATCTCGTTATACCAAGCCTTCTGATGTTCTACAGAAACCACAGATTCGGCAAGCTGGGATAGGGCAAAGGTAGATCCTCCCGATCCATACTCCAAGACTTTAGTTTTTGAGTTTATAGCCGCATGAACAAAGTTTGTCTCTGCTTGTTCTGTCATGTTTTGTGCAGCTTTATTAGGAGTCATTTTTTAACTCCATATAGCAAATCCAAGTGTAATCTAGCTTTTCATAGAAAAAAGATTGAAACTGATTACATCTTTCTAAGTTGAGTAATGGGCTTGGGGTTTTGTAATCATCACTATCCCATTCGTCTCCCCATCTAGTTAGTTCGCTTTTAAATATGGGCGGCATCTCTTGATAAACTGACAGTACATTCATCATGTAGTTGTAATCTTCTGGGCTTGCTCCGTGAAAAGTTCTGTTGCCACCAACATCAATTACGTAGTCCTTTTGGCTCAATATTTTTTTAGGAGTATAACAATCGCCTTGGGTCGGTGCATAATTATCTTCCACTATTATATGGTTAAGTCCTAACTGTTTGCACCTCTTGATTCTCGGCAAGCAGTTTTGATGATCGTCAAAGAAAACTAGAGTATTACTCGGATTAAGTTTTGATTTCCAATCTATGTCTAAAAAGTCTTCTGTAAAATATTCTACGTTAGGACTTGTGTATATTCTAAATCTAGGTTCTGGGTCAATTGAAAATATCTTTGTGTTGGGGCTAGCTTTTTCTAAGAACCACGTTCCCAAACCTTTCCACACTCCACTTTCGATCAAAAATTTAGGTTTAATCTTTTTGACTATATACCATGCGTGAAACATGTGGGGCGATTTCATGCCGCCATCATTGTCTATAATTGGTCTAGAATCGTACAGCGTTTTAAACTCTTCTAGATGCTTGATCATATCATCGCGTTGAAACTTTAAAGGTTCTATCATTTTTGTTCTCCTGTTTTTAATTCTGCCCAGTAACCATAAAATTCATGTCCTAAATTGATTTTAATCCATGCGTATCCATTTTCGGACAGCATTGATTCAAAAGACTCTAGATTATGGTGATACTGACATGTTTGTATCGTGTCGTAAGCTGATCCGACTGTGTAATAACTTTCATCTTCGACTAACTTTAATCTTTGAAAATAAACTCTTTTAGGCTGTAGCTTTAGTAAAAAATCTACTGCTTCATCTCCGTTGGGCATAACGTCTATCATTGCACTTTCTAGTACAAGGTCATACCCTACAAAGTCGTCTTTTTGTAAGTCCCAAAAGTCTTTAACGAAAAATCGCTCAGGTTCGCCCCAGTTTTCTTTAGCTATTTCAATTGCATCTTCAGAGTAATCTAAACCATGATATGAAATTTGAGGAAGATGCCTTTTTAAAAGTTTAGAGATTGCCCCAACGCCGCACCCTACCTCTAGTATAGAATCTACGTCACCAGTTCGGGAATCCTCCAATAAAAACAATAAAATATTCCAGTGCTGCGGATACCCTTGCGGCTGATTCAGCTCTTTTAAATTTCCTTCTAATTGTTTTAGAAAAACTTCTTTATTTTTCCATGAATCTTTCATAAAACCCTTTCATTAAACCTTTAGCCGACCCTTGGAAATGTAAGGAGTTAAATTTTACATCTCTTTTAAGTTTATTATTATGTACGTAAATATTGCCGAGTTCGTCAAGTTTTGTTCTTTTAAGACCCGCTTGAAATTCAAAGTCATTATCGGGGACATTGATATTATGATCGTATGTCTCGTTGTCTATGATTGCCATCATTTCTCCGACTCTTCCGGGTCCACCACCGTAATCTGCGTGGTAGTGGAAATATTCCAGCAGCGTCATGTCACAAACACCTCCCGGCAGACCAAACTTTCTTCTAACATCAAAGTGAGATGCAATTTTGTTATAATCATAGGAGTTTTTGTTAGAGTAAATTTTCATCAGCATGTCACAGAAATTGTGAATACCTTTAAGAGTTACGAAAGAAGAAATGCCAGCAGTTCTATGCAATAGGGTCATATCGTATTGGCTGAATTTTTTCCATTCTGTATTAGCTTCTTCAAAAAATAGAACATCCGAGTCTATGTAAAAAGCTACTTCTACGCCATTATTCACCATCCAGTTTCTAAGATTGAACCATCTTGTAAAACAAAAAAGTTCGTATGAAATAGGGGTTGTATTCATATGAATATATAGATGACTAAATTTGTCTACATCCTGCATAAGTCCGTTTGGATTAGTGAATGTAAAATTTTTGTCATCAATTTTTGGATCTACATCACCCAACAGGATGACTTGATTTTTTCTACAGGCTTCTAAAATACTATACTGCAAATAGTCTTGAAACCCTCTGTGAATTAAAACAACAGGTATCACCAGTAAGTTCCCCCTTCAATATTGTTAAAGTTAATTGGTCTCGTCGAACTGTCTGGTCTGCACCAATGCTCGTTATACATTGGGCTAACATCTGGATGGGCATCCCATCTTCTCCCTTTGATTCCAAACATTATTTGAAGACCGCCGCCAATGTGAATAGCTTGCTTACCTTGGAATCTAGCGTAATCAGCTAGTATAAGTCCGTAAGCTCCACAACCTATGATTGCAACATCATAGTCTATCTTATCCATCCTGTCTGTCATATACTCTACGCCCGTGGCGAAGTTTACATTCTCTCTGGATGCCGCCAAGCCGCCACCGTTCGTTTGGATTGACTTGATAGTTTTTAGGTCAAACTCAGGTAATATTTTTTTATTATCGAACAACAGCTCTCTTTTTGCGTATTGTTTAATAATGTCATCCTCGAATGGATGTATAACTAAAACCTTCTTTCCTGCTAACGCTTCGCTCCAAGGATTTTCAAAGTAAAATGGCTCTAAAAATCTAAGCTCGAAAAACTCTGCTTGCTTTGCAAACTTTTCTATGACCACAATCTCATCGTAAGAATCCATAGAGCCTAAGAATTTGACGTTTTGCAATGAGTTAGAATAGCAATCAAAAAAGAAGTCTAAAGTCGAGTCGTCGTTTGGAGAAACGCCAGCGTTATTAGACGCGCAAAATCTAGTAGATTCCGTGTAAGTGTTACGCTGAATCTTATCTGATATGATCGTTCTTTCTACCGCACCGATCTTGGAGGCTACAAAAGGCTCTCCAGACAATATAGCTTCTTTAATCTTATTGTTACCATCTAAAGCTGGTGATGGCTCTGGTATACTCATCTAAATTCTCCTAGTTCTTTTTGTATTCTGTCGTTTATCTTTTTTGGGTCTATAGACTCTGGATGATCCCCTCTAAACCTAGAGGTTCTACACTGTCCACGAATATACGGCTTAAACTCATGCACTCCATCGTATTGATTCTCTACATATATTCTAGCTGTATCGTCGCCTAAAACCCAAGGTAAATATACATTTTCAAAATAATTATCAATCATTAATTTTGACTCTGATCTAGTCAAATTTGTTTGTTGGCTAAGCCCAAAAGCAGATACGCCATAAATAATCCCAAAATTAACAGTTTTAGCATTTCCCCTTTGTTCTCTAGAAACATCATCTGGGTTTATATTATAAATTTTTGACGCAGTCATGGTATGTATATCCTGATTTTTAATAAACGCGTCAATCATATTCTCATCTTTACTAATTGACGCTATAACCCTTAATTCAATTTGTGAGTAATCTGCAGCCATAAGTTCAAACTCTCTATTTCTAGGAATAAATGCTTTTCTTATTTTTTGACCATTTTTTGTTCTTATTGGTATGTTTTGAAGATTAGGATTGTTACTGCTTAAACGACCAGTTGTTGTAACAGTTTGATTAAATTTAGTATGAATTTTATTTGTTTTATTATTTACTTCGTTAGGTAGCGACCTTACATATGTATTTTGAAGTTTATCTAAAGATCTCCACTCCAGAATACTTCTAATAATCTCATGATTATCTGCCAAACTAGACAATACTTCTTCTGAAGTTGAATATTGACCTGTTTTAGTTTTTTTAGGCTTAGAGACAAGTTTGAGTTTATCAAATAAAATATTCCCTAGCTGTTTGGGGGAATTAAGATTAAACTCCTCACCAGATTGATTAAAAATTTCTTTCTTTAAAGTATTAAGTTCCTTTTCAAACTCAACTTCTAGTTTGTTTAAATATGAACTATCTATAGAAATCCCTTCCTTTTCCATATCTGATAAAACATTTATCATAGGGATTTCAATGTCATCAAAAATTTGTTTTACCCCATTTGATTCAAGTTCTTTATCAAAAATTTGTTTAAGCTGAAATGTAAGGTCAGCGTCTTCTGAAGCATAATTAGTTACCTCATCTACTGGAATATCTCTCATGGATTTTTGATTTTTCCCTTTTTTACCAATTAGTGATTCAATAGAAATTGGGGCATAGTTAAGATAAGATTCAGATAAAGTGTCAAGATTGTGTCTCATATCAGGATTTATTAGATAGTGAGCAACCATTGTATCATATAATGGTGCAGCTACATAAATATCATATTTATATAAAACTTTAATATCAAATTTAAGGTTATGACCAACTTTAATGATTTCTTTATCCTGGAAGAAGGGTTTTAAAATATTAAAATATTCTAATTGTGTAGCCTTATCTTTTTCAATTGGCAGATAAAAACCTTTATTGCTTTTCCAAGAAAATGAAATGCCAACAATTTCTGTTTCTAATGAATTTAGACCTTCTGTTTCTGTATCAAAAGCAACAATTTTTTGTTTAAGTAACTTTTTGGTAAAATATTTTAACTCTTCACTAGATTCAATCCTTTGGTAGAATGATTTAGTCTTACTAAGATTTAATTTATTTTCATTTACTAAACTCTCTGTAAATAAATCACCTTGAATATATTCTTGCTTGGACTCATTTTCTTGTAATTTTTTAACACCAAAAAGTTTAAAAAAAGTTTCTTTTATTCTTCTGAATTCAAGTTCGTCAAAAATTTTCAAAACCCCCAATTCATCTGGTTTTGATAATTCAAAATCATTAAGATTATAATTAATTGGAACATCAAGAATTATTCTAGCCAATTTTTTTGATAAAACACCTAGGTCTTTATTATTTGAAATTTTCTCTCCTAATTTTCCTGTAATTTCATGTGAATTTTCAAGTAAATTTTCAAGACTTCCATATTGTTTTAAAAATTTTTTAGCAGTCTTATCTCCAACACCGGGGAGCCCAGGTATATTATCAACAGCATCTCCCATCATTCCTAAATAATCAATTACTTGCTCAGGATCCTCAATTTCAAACCTGTCTTTAACCTCATCAACACCCCAAATTTCCATACTATTTCCCATTCTAGCAGGTTTACATAAAAAGACATTATCAGATACTAATTGAGCAAAATCTTTATCTGGAGTTACCATAAATACTTTGAAATTATTTTTTTCAGCATCTTTTGCAACAGTTCCTATAACATCATCTGCTTCATAACCTTCTTTCTCTAGAATTGGAATTTTCATAGCCGTAAGAATATCTTTAATGTATGGAATTGCAACAAGGATTGGCTCAGGAGTTTTATCTCTGTTACTTTTATACTCAGTAAACATTTCAGATCTAGTAATAGAACCTCCTTTGTCAAATGCAACAGCTAAATAATCAGGATTTTGAGTTCGAATGATTTCTAATAATGAATTCATAAACCCTAATATTGCAGATGTATCTGTTCCTTTTGAATTTATCCTAGGATTTTTTATGAACGCATAGTATCCCCTGTAAATTAAAGCGAATGCGTCAAGAAGAAAAAGCTTTTTAGAATCTCCCATTAAATTTTTATGAAAAATTTATTTCAATATACGAAGATATATATTCGGTATTTGAAATCCAGCTATTTTGTACTTTAGCAAGATGGAAAAAGATCATATTCATTTTATGAAGAAAGCATTAGAAGAAGCAAAATATGCATTCTTTAAAAATGAGGTTCCAGTTGGATGTGTAATAGTTAATGAAAATGAAATAATATCTAAATCGTCAAACATGGTCGAACTTCTAAATGATTCAACAGCTCATGCTGAATTAATAGCTATCACATCTGCACAGAACTCTTTAAATAATAAAAATCTTGACGGCTGTATATTGTATACTACACTAGAACCCTGTTTAATGTGTCATGGAGCAATTTATTGGTCAAAAATTAATACAATTGTTTATGGTGCTTCAGATGAAAAAAGAGGGTTTTCTAGACATAATTTAGAAATAGATCGAAAAATAAATATAATAAAAGGGGTAATGGAGGAAGAATCAAGAGAACTTTTAGAGAACTTTTTTAAGAAGATTCGAGGCTAATATTTTCCTGAATTTTCTTTCATTTTTTTTAAATTCTCATCACTAAGGGTGTAGTCTTTTAATTTTTTACCTTTCCATCTATGTGCTAAAAATAAAGGCATAAAAATAAATGTGCCAACAAGCACAGAAACTCCAATAATTACATCACCTAATCTATCATCAAGTAGTTCTTTTGAGAAAATCCCAAAAAATAACCCTGTGAATACTATGTATGATAATATTTTGACAAAAATTTTCAAGCTAATTATTTTGAAAGATACTTTAACTGTTCTTTAGTTAATTTTGAAGGGGCATCAATCATAAGATCTTTACCGCTATTATTCTTTGGAAAAGCTATAAAGTCTCTTATCACATCTTTCCCTTGTAATACAGCAGCAAGTCTATCTAGACCAAAGGCAATACCACCATGAGGAGGAGCTCCATATTTAAGAGCTTCAATTAAAAACCCAAATTGATCTGTATACTCTTCTTTATCCATTCCAAGTAATTCGAATACCTTCATTTGAGTATCGAAACTATGTATTCTGATTGACCCTCCGCCTATTTCATTTCCATTTAGTACTAAGTCATATGCATTAGCTATAACATTTCCAGGATCTGATTCTAGTTGATTAAGAAATTCCGGTTTTGGAGAGGTGAAAGGATGATGCATTGAAAAAAATCTTTTTTCATCTTCATCCCATTCAAAAAGAGGAAAATCAGTTACCCAAAGTGGACACATTTTATTATGATCAATAAGGTCAAACCTTTTAGCTAACTCAACTCTTAATGAACCCATTTGTTCTAGTGTGTTCTTTTTATCACCTGACATAATAAATATAATATCTCCTGGCTTAGAGGATAATTTATTTAAGATCTGTTTTAAATCTTTTTCACCAAAAAATTTATCAAAAGATGATTTGACAGAAGAATCAGTATTATGCTTAATCCATAAAAGTCCAGTGGCTCCAATTTGAGGTCTTTTAACCCACTCGGTTAAATTATCTATTTCCTTTCTTGTTGTTTCAGATTTGTCCTCAACTATTATAGAGGCTGTGAAATCATTATTGTCAAAAATTTGAAATCCCTTGCCTTTCACCTCTTTAGATACTTCATTAATCTTCAATTCATATCTAAGATCTGGCTTATCAATTCCATAGTTTTCTATAGCTTCATTATAGGTCATTCTCTCAAAGTTAATATCGTTTTTATTTAAAAATTTTGAAAATAAATTTGACATTAAGCCTTCAAATTGTTTAAGTATATCTTCTTGATCAACAAAAGACATTTCACAATCTATTTGTGTAAACTCTGGTTGTCTATCTGCCCTTAAATCTTCATCTCTAAAACACTTAACAATTTGATAGTATTTATCAATACCTCCCACCATTAATAATTGCTTAAAAATCTGAGGTGATTGAGGTAGAGCATAATAATGATTTGGGTTAAGCCTACTAGGAACTATGAAATCTCTTGCACCTTCGGGTGTGGATTTAATTAAATAGGGAGTCTCAACATCAATAAAATTATTTTTAGAAAGGTAATTTCTCACTTCAAGTGATAGATGGTGTCTAAAAATCAAGTTTTCTTTAACAGGTTCTCTTCTGATATCAAGATATCTATATTTCATTCTTAATTCCTCTCCACCATCTGATTCATTTTCAATTGTAAAGGGAGGAGTTAAAGACTTATTTAACACTTTAAGGCTAGAAACAAGAATTTCTATTTCACCAGTAGTAATTTTTTCATTAATACTTTTTCTTTCAATTACTTTACCTTCAATCTCAATAACAAATTCTCTACCCAGGCTTTTAGCTGCAGAAAAAACTTCTTCACTAGATCTATCTTTATCAAATACTAATTGCGTAATACCATATCTATCTCTTAAATCAATCCAAATAATAAAGCCTTTCTCTCGGGTTTTATTAACCCATCCAGATAGTCTGACATCCTCATTTAAATTAGCTTTTGATAATTCGCCGCAATTATTAGTTCTATTCATCTTATTAAAATGTAAATATAACTAGATATTTTTTAGTTTGATTCTTCCTAAATGTATAATGTAATACATTGAAGGAACGATTATCAATGTTAAGAAAGTTGCAAACGTAATTCCAAAAATTACCGTCCAAGCAAGTGGCCCCCAAAAGATAACATTATCTCCTCCTATATAAATATTCGCATTCCAATTAGCAAACAAAGAAAAGAAATCAATATTTAGACCTATTGCTAATGGAATTAACCCAAATATTGTAGTGATTGCCGTTAAAAGAACAGGTTTAAGTCTTGCCTTTCCTGCAGTTTTAATAAGATCTAATGCTATGCTTTTCTCTATAATTTCATTCTTTGAAAGATTTAAATCTATTTTTTTTCTGTCAAAGAGTAATTGAGTATAATCTATAAGAACAACCGCATTATTTACAATTATTCCAGTTAATGAAATTATACCAAGCATAGTCATAAGTATACTAAAGGTTAGATTAAAAATTACTATTCCAAGAAAAACGCCAGTAAAACTTAGTATAATTGAAGCTAGAACTATAAACGGTTTAGAAATTGAATTAAACTGAAAAACAAGTAGTAAAAGAATTAAAGCAATTCCTGTTAGAAGAGCTCCAGATAAAAAAGATTGGTTCTCAGCTTGTTGTTTTATTTCTCCAGTAAATTTGAAGTCTACCCCTTGTGGAGTTTCAAAACCAGAAAGAGAAATTTCGGCACTATTTACTATTTCATTTGCGTTTGAACCTGCTAATATTGATGAATAGAGTGTTACTGATCTTTGAAGATCTTTATGTTTAATCGCACTAAATGAGGTAATATTTTTTTCAGTAACAACTGATGCGATAGGAATTTCTTTTGTCTTACCATTTGATTGATCTCTAAAAATTATATTTTGATTGATGATAGTATTAATATTATTCTTATAGTCTTCATCT
>Ga0209631_10006720_pt1 | contig 11781 bp, 9 predicted proteins | sample COG_08_FD_184752 | JGI IMG/M metagenome (GOLD analysis project Ga0209631, IMG submission 184752) | Pelagic Microbial community sample from North Sea - COGITO 998_met_08 (SPAdes) (version 2) | ecosystem: Environmental > Aquatic > Marine > Neritic zone/Coastal water | place: Helgoland, sampling... | reverse complement strand
AGCTAAGTAAGTGTTGTCTCCTCCAGAGATCCTCCACTTTGACGGAATTGTCACGCGACCCTTTGAGTCAATCGCGTGTTCAAACTCTCCTACAAAATAAGTTGTATTATTTTCCGCCATTCCCGAACCAATTTTTATCCACTAAATTCCATATCTACCCACTTTCTCCCATTTTAACCCACCATGGTCAAGTTTTTTTTTAATAAGTTCTTTTTTAATCAAGAATTAGCACTGGGATTTTACTTTAATTGCCCTAATTCAAGTTTTTGTTTTATGATTTAAAAATGAAAAAAATTGGCAAAATCAGGGCAGATGAACTGGTACTTCAACTTGGCCTTTGTGAAAGCCGCACGCAGGCACAAGCTTGTATTCTATCCGGCCAGATTATGCTCGGAACAGAAAAAATTGATAAAGCCAGCAGATTGTTGAGAAAAGATAGTCAGTTAAGTTTAAAACGACCCCCGCCATTTGTTGGCCGCGGCGGACTTAAACTGCAAAGCTTCTTCGAGCAATACCCCTTAACTGTGAAAGGAATTAATTTTCTCGATCTCGGGGCATCAACTGGGGGATTCAGTGACTATTTATTACAGAATGGGGCGAAATCAGCAACATGTGTTGATGTTGGGCATGGCCAATTACACTATAAATTGAGAACGGACCCCCGAGTGACAAATTTAGAAAAAACAAACTTACGAAATTTAACAGATGAAAAACTGGAAAATGCTCCATTTCCATTAATAGTTATGGATTTATCGTTTATCTCGCTGGTCAAAGTACTTAATAGAGCTTGGAGCTTTTTAGCAATTGGTGGACACCTGATTACCTTGGTTAAGCCACAATTTGAATCAACTAAAAGAGAGGCTGATCAAGGGAGAGGAATTATTCGGGATGAATCAATCCACAAGAGAGTGCTTAATGAAATTACTAAATTCGCAAACGAGAATCTGGATAACTCTGAGTTATTTGCACAGACTGAGTCATCCCCGAGAGGAACAGATGGTAATATCGAGTTTTTCCTTGGATGGAATAAAACGGGGTAGATTACTCTTCAATAAACTCTTTGCTTAAAAGATCCCCTAACACTAAGTCTCTATCTTTTTCTGATCTAGCAAACTCAAGTTCGTTTACTCTCGTTGATATATCTTCCTTCTTGGACTGTTTCGGCTTCAAAGAATAAACCTCCTGCAATCTAACAAAAGTGGACACATCTTCAGTTCGCTCAACCTCTGACCACCCCTTCCCCACCTCAAGATTAGAACACTCCTCAACTAATTGAAGGGACAAAGCTCTGTTTTGATCTTCAGTATCTTGCTCTAATCGAATCGCATCAATTAATTGGTCAAGTTTGGCCTTCCTCGTTTTTTGTAAAGCAGTGGCATTTGAATCTCTTTCTGCTTTTGAAATTTCCTCTCTCTCGTCTTCCAACTTGCTTAGACGAGAGCGAATTTTTTGATTCCTGCTAGTGAAGGAACTTTCAACTGCGGCTAAACTTTTACCGTTTAACGAAATGTAGTTGCCTCGGGAAAGTACATTTTGATCAGCCCCATCGTTCTGCAAAAGGTTAAATGTACTCTCTGTCCATTCAACAAATGCATCAGAACGAAGCTTTGAGGAATATTCACGATACAAATCAGCAAAGGACACATTCTCATACACCGCGGGAGCTTCCTTAATTTTACGATCCAAAACAAAAATAGCATACCCATTGCGTACAGTCCGGGAAGATCGGGTAAAGAATAGGCTTTCATTTAATCGAGAAACCTCTTCTAACGGCTCGCTATTATTCCTTCTTTCGCTTTCACGTCTTTCCAATCCAAGGATTGCAGCCTGAACACCCATTTCTTTACTAGCAAATGAGATTCTCCTCTCTTCACCACCGCTTTCCTTGATTAATGATGTTAACTCCGGTGAGTTCCTTTTTTGAGAGAAACTGGAATATCTTGACTTCAAAACATCACGAAGTGAGTTAATTTGGTCTAGGAAATCCAAGGATGCTTCCCGAGCAAGATCCTTAGCTTCCCTCTCGGCATCAAGTCGATCTTCTTCAATAATTCGTAATCTTATTTCCTCTTTTACATCTTCAAATAAAACCACCTTATCCTCGGTATTATTCAAATCCTTAGCTTCTGAAGATATAATGTCTAATTTCTCACTACTAACGCTTTGGTTGGATTCATTATCGCCCGTTGGCCCTTTTTCTCCTTCAGGAGAAAGCGTAGGTGCAGGAGCCGTGGGAACGGGTTGAAATTCATCTCGATTCAAGTCAAAATAAGATTTCAATCTCATTTCCTCAGGTGGTGGGGGCATAGAAAGAAAGTTTTTGGTGGGAAAAGTAATCATCGTTGCAAAAGTTTTTGCAGGCTCCATAAAAATTGTATCTGTACGGCGTTCTTCATGAAAACTTTTGAGTGTATCATCTAGTAAATTAGAAACTTCTATCATCGCACTAGAACTATTAAATGATGGCAGTTTAGCAGGTAAACGATCAAGAACAGGGGTAATAATAACCTTGGTAGAATCAACAGAATTTATTGTAAAATCAAACTTTTCCTTTCTCAGAGCCAGAATGAATTTGTTAAGACTACCAGAAGGGTTTGCTCCCAACTGGACTTCAATATCAGAAGAATTATTATCCGAAGGCTTACTGACAAAAATAAAGTTTCTCTCGATAGATCCAAAAAGAATACGAACAGAATCATTTTCTGCTGGCTGTCCAGAAAAGCTAATCTCAAAAAGTCCCGGACTACTTGTGTTTAAATCTGATGCACTTAAGGAAAGCAGATCAGCTTTCCATGCAAACTGACCGCTAAATAAATCAAGTTCTCCTTCTTTATCCAAAGTAAATCCGCCCTCAGAAAAGATTCGGTCAACCTGATGAGCACGAAAGTGAGAAAATAATGTTGATTCTACAAACCTTGTCTTAACCCCTTGGCGATCCCCCACAAACTGAAGGGCCCTGGAACGATTATCATCGGTTGTCATTGATGGATCAAGTTCGCGTACAAATCGATTAAAGGAATCGTTAATCCCAAGGTGATTTTCATCGTCGGATAAATAATTCCATAATTGTGCCTGCCCATTCATTACTAGCTTAGCACGAATCGAAGCCTGTGAGAAAACGGGATCATACATTCCGGAACGGGCAATCTCCCGAACCTTAAAGTTTTTGGGTAAATTTGGCCATTGCTGCATAAAACTGAAAAGCCTTTGAAGTGCAGAACGATCAATATCCTGTTGATTTGCTTGAAATGCTGCCTGCATTTGAGCTTGTAGAGAATCGAGAAATTTACGATCCGCATCGATCATGCTATCCTCAAGTGGAGGTACTACTGCACCGAAATCCGAAGCTACCCTATTTTCAACTGACAGGAAGCGCATCTCATCAGGGTCATTTAGGTCATGGCCGTAAAATTCTTTCTTTTCCCGATTGGGGTCAGGTAACAGGTCAAAAACCGATGTACCTTGGGCAAGATAAAGAACAAAAGAAATAACTACAACGAAGAGCAAAAGAACAAAAACGAACTTACCTTTCTTCGAAATAAAATTTTGTAATGCTGTAATCATGTGGAATAGTTTAAATAAAAAGAGAAGATCATGAACATGATCAAGAATACGTCAAACCTTTGGAGGATAGAAAAATCTGGTTTAAAAGGGTTTTAGTAAAGGGCGGTTCGAAAAAACCAATGAGCTCATCCAACTTTGACGGCGAGAACCATCGTCATTTAAAAAAGGCCGAGTAATCAGCATTTTATCTAAATGCAGATTCTCACTACCTTCCTTTTCCCATCTTAGAAAATATTTATATGTCTCAGGCGGAGGACTTTTATCAGCTCCTGAATCAGTTTTTAAATTAACAATAACTGTAATTTGATCCCCTCCCCATTTCCAACTCCCAAAGTAGATTTGATCCTTAACCGCGGTTTCAACCTGAACTTTTTCGTCTTCTAAAAAAGAAAACTTTATGGGGTAAGATGCCTTGCGGGACTTCCCCTCATTCCGCATAAGTAAAATCGGACTGCCATCATCATTACTCAGCCCTTCTTTTGTCTGAAAGGCAAATCGTGCACCACTTTTAATAAGAAAATATTCAGAGGGGGTTTTCCCATCAGAGAAAGATACACTTCTATAACCATCATCAACTTTCCACTTCCCTGACCTTACTACTTCCGTCATTTTCGGATGTTGGAATCTGAGTTGAGCAAGAAAACCTTCTGGTGCTTGCTTAAGGATAAGTTCAATCTGGCATTCGTGCCCCTGTGCAATGACTGGTGCTTCGAAAACTTCATGAACCCAATCTTTTATTTCACCACGAAAAGTACCGTGCGGATCTTCTTTTCCACAAGAAGCCAAAAAGAGTACACCCGAAAAAATAATCAAAGCACCCGGTAGTTGCATTCTGTTCTTGGGGTTATACATGAAAGTTAGAAATAAAAGATATTTTTTATTTATTCAATCATTTCCCCATCGGTGACACTTAGTTTCTTTAATTGCCGATGGTACAAACAACTTGCGAATAAAAATCCTAATGCAAAAAATAAAGACCATCGAATTTCTCCCTTTTTAGCTTTTATAAAAAGAAGATCGGCTTTCTGGATTCCCCCTAACCCCATACTGATACGCTCCTCGGGGTATAATCGAGTTAATCCGTCCGCTCCCTCCCCAGGGTAGTAAGTGTATTTGGAGTCCTCACGCTTAATAAATAGCAATGCATCATTTTTGCGATCGTAATCAAGGTAATCACTCCAGATAAAATAATCCTCGGCCGATGTCTTACCTTCGCCGATAAATTGCCAAAGTTTTTTCCCACTCGCTTCTTCGCGGCTTTTCTTAAAACGTTTAAACTTGAGTTTAAAAAGCCCGTCCTCCTTTGACCACTCACCAACTACATCCTGACCACCATCTCCTTCTTCATCATACATACTCGGCACAATGCCCCATGCCTTGCCTCCAAATACTCCGGCACCCATTTGATAACTATCAAGCAGACCATCCAGAGAATACTCGGTCCAGGGAGCCGGTGCAATGTATAGGTAGGATGAATATATTAGAAAAAACAAAAAGGACAGGCCCCCAACAATAACTGTTATTCCACGCTTTGTTTTCAATGATTCAGTCTGTTCCTTAAGCTTAAAAGCTAATTCTCGCTTTAATCGAAGCTCTTCTAAATCAAGGTCTGAAACCACTTCTAGCTCTTCAAGTTTCACACCAAAACGCGAAATATCCCCAACATGAGGGAGGGCATCCATCGAATGAGCACAAGAATGAAAGGGCTCCCTTCCCTCTGCCCCGGTTGCCATCGACGCCCACTCCAGCCACTCATCCCAGGACTGGTCTGAAGAAGAATGTGGCCTGACTTGCTCAATCACCCATCGGGCAATCTGCCCAAGAGCACACAAGTCCCATGTTTCCTCGGGCATTGACCGGTAATCAACCCCCTCTGGTCGAAACTTTTCCCCTTCCAAAAAAGAAGCCCTTCCATCAAGATTCATTACACTGACTTCTTTTTGCTCATCCTCCGATAATCCATACGGCGTGAATAAATTTAGCCGATACAGACCAAACTCAGTAATAAAAGCCTCCCACTCGCCATTATTATTTTTTTGGACTAAAATATTTGTGGGTTTTAAATTTCCGTGACACACACCAGAAATATGTGCCCGATAGAGCCCTCGGTGAAGGGAGGTCATGATACTCAGCAGGTGATCTCGACTCAATTCTTCAGGTTCAAATCTACAAAAATCCTCCAATGTTCGTAAATAACATGTCTCCTCCAATGCCTCCCCTTCTTGCCCTTCAACCGCTTCGACTTTAACTTTGCATTCCTTTCCCTCTAGCCATGGATATCGAATCCAATGCTTCCACTTTGTAACACCAAAACTTTCCACTGGCCAAACACCCGGACCATCTAATTGCTCTAAAGTCTGACCTTCCTGTAAGAAATAATCTTGAAAGCCCTTCCTTTCAGAAAGTTCACGGGGTATTAATTTCACATAGAATTCCTTCCCTTTAATTTCCCCTTCTGACCCAGTGCAATGATAACTCTGTCCACAAGATCCCTCACTTAGCCAATTTAAAATACGGGCAGATCCAATTCGAGTTCCGGAAGAAAGCATGGCCGAGTATTAAAATTTCATTTCTTTTCTTAACCCCATTTCAATTTATTTTGCAAAACCCGAAAATGAGAGTGATTAGGCAATTCAAGCAAGGGAAATGTAACTTTGGCAAGGGATATCTGAAGAGGGAAATTAGGAATTTGATCAAAGGCAGGCTGACCATCTGCAAATACCAATGGTTCATCGACATTGCCTAAAGCCGTAACCCGCAAGGAAACTCCTGCCGGAAAAACTACGCTTCGACTGGTCAGTGAGTGAGCTGAAATCGGTGTCATTACCACAACTTGGGCATCAGGGTGCGCAATCGGCCCTCCTGCAGCCAAATTATATGCAGTTGACCCGGTCGGAGTTGAAAACACGATACCATCGCAAGAATAATCTGCCACCCGTTCATTATCAACATGAACGGAAAAGCGGGAAAGACGACCGTTTGTACCACTTTTTATAACCAAATCGTTTAACGCAAAGGTTGGCTTCCCCCTTGCATCCTGAAATTCAATCATACTTCGTTCCTTCACCCGATATTGTCCGGAAAAAAGTGCGGGCAAGGAATCTTCCATCTCCTCGGGTGAAAAAGTGGCGAGAAATCCTAATTTACCGTGGCGAACACCCGCAACTGGGACTTGATAACGAACCGCCTCATTCATCATCCCAAGAAGAGTTCCATCTCCACCTACTACGAAACAGGCATCAACTCCCTTTATAAAACCGGCCGGGCACGGGAACTCAGAGGTTGTCTGGGTAGAGATGCCATGCGTATTTGCAATTTGCTCGAGAGTGGATGCAACAACGCCCGCACCTTCTTTTGAAGCATTAGTTACAATTGCAATTTTTTTGAGTGCTTTCAAGGATTCACAATATTAAAAATTAATAAGTACTTATTCAATCTAGCGAAAGGATAGGCAGTCGGTCAAGTTTCTGAGTTCCAATCAAGGTCCTCTGCTTTAAGTTCTCTGTCTAAACTTGGCTTAAGCAGACGCTCAGTAAGATAATATTTTCTAAACCACTTTCTTTGCTTAGAAACAAGTTGCCTAGTTGAGACCCGAATAGAATGACCGAGCTCACTCTTGTTTATTTCCCCTCTCAAATAAGAAATTGTTTCACGGTACCCAACTGATGAAGAGGCAGGGTAATTTTTTTGTAATCCATCCGACAATAATTTCTCAGTTTCTTCAATTAATCCGTTCATCAACATTGTTTCTGTTCGATTCTTAATCAAAATTTCCAAGTCTTCATCACTGCGATCAAGCAAACAAGTTCTTTTTTCAAATTCCATGTAGGGAACTGGTTTTTTTTCAAATTCTTTTCTAAGCTCACTTATAGTCAAACCTGTAGCTAAACACCTCTCTAAAGATTTTATGACCCGAACAGGGTTTGCTTGATCCAAATCACCAAGTTGACCGGAATTTAAATCATCAAGCTTGGCCAATAACCCGGTCAAACCTTCATCAAGATATAATGCCTCAACCGACTTTCTAATATCCTTACTCACCACCACTTCATCGACTACGGCAGAAAAAAAAGAGCGCAGATAAAATCCGCTTCCACCCACAACCAAAATTCTGGACTTTCGTTTATACGCCTCGGTTATTACCCCTTTTGCATACTTTAAATACTTGGAAATATCATATCGTTTATCAACATTCTCTAAATCTAAACCATAATGCTGAACTCTTGACTGATCATGGATTGACGGCTTGGCCGAACCGATATTCATTCCCTGATAGATTGCAATCGAGTCACAGGATAAAATTTCTGCGTTGTTCTTTTCTGCCCAATCCATTGCGAGAGCAGATTTTCCTGAAGCAGTTACCCCCGCAATAAAATAAAGGGTTGGGCAATCTTTAACCATTAGGGGAAAAAGCAAAGAGGCAAAGATTACATCTAAGTAAGCCCAGCCGATAAACTTTCAGCTCGAGCACCAATTTTTTCAATTACAACACTCGGTTGATCAAGATTTTCTGAAATACAATTGACCAAAGCACTACCGACAACCACACCGTCGGCAACTTCACCTACTTTTCGAACCTGCTCGGGCGTGGAAATGCCAAAGCCTACAACAACTGGCAAATCGGTATATTTTCTAATAGTTTCAACTCTTGCCCCCAAATCGCCAGCCAGGTCTTTTCGCTCCCCCGTGACCCCTTCTCTTGAAACATAATATAAAAAGCCAGATGCACTCTCTACAATTTTGGGTATTCGACTCTCGGGAGTTGTGGGAGCAATGATAAAAATATTCTTTAATCCTTTTTGCCTACAACATGTAACTAATTCATCCGCCTCTTCTGGCGGCAGGTCCAAAGTGAGTAAACCGTCCACCCCAGCGGCAAGGGACCGCGTAACATACTCCTCAATTCCTTGAGAATACATGAGATTGTAATAAGTGTAAAAAACAATGGGTACATCAGAGAATTTTCGTATTTCTTCGACCAGGCGGAATACATCCTCCCGACGGCACCCAGACTCCAAAGCCCTTTGTGCAGCCAACTGGTTTGTTAAACCATCAGCAAGAGGGTCAGAAAATGGAACCCCGAGTTCAAGAATATCCACTCCTTTCTCAACCAAAGCTCTGCAGATTTGCAGAGATGTATCAAAATCAGGGTCGCATGCACATACATAACCAACAAAAGCGGCACGCTCTTTTTTTTGACAACTTGAAAAAAGTTTCGCGATTCGATCAATATTCTCCATAAGTAATTACTATGCATCTATTCTTATCATATGCCCATTTGGCAATTGAAAAGCTTTTCACGCTGCTTTTTCTGTAAGTGATTTTACTTTACCGAATTCTTTATCCGGCGTTCTTTCTCTTCCTCTCGCCATACTACCTGAAGCGAATGATAAAGCGTGGAGGCTACGGAAATAAAATCTTTTACCGACTAGGCTTTTGGCCCGTTTTACCCCAGAAAAAACCACAAAAAAAAAGAATATGGATTCAGGCAGTAAGTGTTGGGGAATTATCCTCAATTCAATTTGTACTGAAATCTTTCCTCGCGGATACGAATATTGAAATCGTATTGAGTGGAACAACAAGCACAGGTCAAAAGATTGCTGAACAAAAATATTCCAAGCAGGTTCTTGCCTGTGGACCCTTTCCATTGGATTGGTTTCCATTTTCAAAATTAGCATGGTCTCGTATTAAACCTGATATGGCTATTACAATAGATAGTGAATTGTGGCCCGAACATATTCACCAAGCCAAGCTGAATGGAATTCCATTTTTTACTATTAATGCCCGGCTTTCCGATCGCTCATTCTCTCGCTTAAAAGCTTTAAAAATTTTCAAAAAACTTTTGTTCCCGGATAACCTCACCATTTGTGCATCATCAGGAAAACAAAAATCCAGATGGCAGGAGGTTGGAATTCCCAGTAACAGAGTGCACGACTTAGGAAACTTGAAAATTGATATTTCCCCGATCACGCCCACATCATTGGATAAAAGGAATGCCAGAAAAAAAGATCTTGGTTTTTCTGCCTCCTCCATCGTGATAACTGGAATTTCAACTTGGCCAGGTGAAGAAAAAATGCTCTTAGAAATTCTTCAGGAAATGAGAAGTTTGAATTTTGATGCCCGGCTACTGATTATTCCACGACATGCGGAAAGAAAAAATGATATCCTAGAAATAATTAAATCGTACCCTTTTTCCTACCAGCAAAGATCACAACAAAAAAAGACCAAATTAGAAAATATTGTCTATCTTGGGGACACCACCGGGGAACTCACTCAACTTATAGAAGCAGGCGACATCGCCTTTCTCGGAAAAACTCTCCCTCCGAGGCACGAAGGTCAAAACCCAATTGAGCCAGTTGCAATGGGTTTGCCCTTAGTTTTAGGCCCCCAATGCACAAACTTTCAGGAGATATGTGATGAACTATTGACCTGCGGTGCTGCCCTGCAAGGTATGTCTGCGAATGAAATCAAAAAAATCTTTCACGACCTTTTTAAAAATAGCAAAAAAGCAAAGGAAATGAGCAGAGCCGGAATAGAGTGGAGAAATACACAGGGTTCTCCGAGTAGAAAGACAGTACAAACACTGCAAAAGTTTCTTTAAAAGAAGGCTCTTATTAAAATTATCGAAAAATAATAAACTACAGGAAAACAAGAATTAAGCTCTCCTGAAAATATCATTCCCTAGCCTGAGTTTTATTTATTTTGTCCGTCAAGAATGACAGGATTTATAAAAATGCGAATCAATTCTATACACTCTATTACTAGATCTTAGATTCGATAAAAGAAATTATGTCGCTTAAGAGAGGTTTGGGCCAAACATGCCAGGATGTTGTTCTTCGAACCAACGAAAAATGTCCGTGGGATGCATAAACCTTTACTTTTGCATCTCCTCCTGAATCTTTCAATTTTTTTACAAACCTCTTCGCCTGTTCCTTTCGAACAATGGGGTCAAGTAATCCATGCATTATAAAAAAAGGCGGGCAATCGGAGCGGACATCCTGAGCCATGGGCATAAAAGCTTCAGGGTCAAATTCCGATGGAAAAAGGTCCTCGTAAAGAAACTCTTTAGAAGGATCAAGTTCATAAGGGCAGGACATAGGAATCACTCCCTTTATCCAAGTCAAATTACCTCCGCACTTTTTAAGATATTTTGGATTAAGCCCAACTAGGCTTATGCTATGTGCACCGGCCGAATGCCCCATTAAGAAAATTTTATCAGGATCGCCTCCATACTTCGCAATATTTTGCCTTAGCCATTTTATCGACAAAGCTACATCCTCAGGAAATGAAGGGAATTGAACCTCTGGATAAAGGCGATAATTCATCGTCGCAAAAGTAATTCCATTCTTGGCAAATTGCTTTCCTTTAATCCGGTGATAATTCTTTGTCCCCCAACGCCAACTGCCTCCGTGAACAAAGAGAATTACAGGGGAATCGACACACTTTTCTGAGTTAACAATGTCCAGTACCTGGTTCGAATTTTCTCCATAGGAAAGATTTAGAGTTTCGACCAATTTTGGATTAGCCTTAAAAAAATTCTTCGCATAACTGATTGATCCTGGGAACAGGACCAGATTGAAAATCAGTAGAGAGGAAGAAAGAAATCTCATTAAGAAAAATGGGGCGACAGACCGGATTCGAACCGGCGACCCTCGGCACCACAAGCCGATGCTCTAACCAACTGAGCTACTATCGCCATAATTTAAGGGTTTATTTCTAAAGATGATCAACGATTCGTCAACGAGAAAGCATGCCAAAAACAACCGAGCTTTCTTGACCAATTACTCAACCTCAGACATTGTAAATCTTTTTTTTACCATTATGTTACAAGCTGGAATTGTTGGCCTACCTAATGTAGGCAAGAGTACTCTTTTTAATGCCCTTACCAAAACCCGTAAAGCGGAGGCTGCTAATTACCCGTTTTGTACGATCGATCCAAATGTCGGAGTGGTTCTCGTCCCGGATAACAGGTTGCCCAAGTTAGCTGAGATGGTTGGTACTCAAACCATTATTCCGGCCGCGATTGAAATGGTTGATATTGCAGGACTGGTTGAAGGGGCAAGCAAGGGCGAAGGACTTGGGAATAAATTTTTGGCGAATGTAAGGGAAGTGGATGCGATTGTTCATGTGGTGAGATGTTTCGAGGATGAGGATATCATTCACAATATGGGACGGGTCAATCCAGTCAGTGATGCAGAAATCATTATGACCGAATTA
>Ga0209631_10006719_pt1 | contig 11782 bp, 7 predicted proteins | sample COG_08_FD_184752 | JGI IMG/M metagenome (GOLD analysis project Ga0209631, IMG submission 184752) | Pelagic Microbial community sample from North Sea - COGITO 998_met_08 (SPAdes) (version 2) | ecosystem: Environmental > Aquatic > Marine > Neritic zone/Coastal water | place: Helgoland, sampling... | reverse complement strand
ATTCGGCTTGCGTGAATTCCATGCCCGCGAAATCCATGACGGCGTTTACCCGGATTTTTTCGATGAAAAATCGCTCTGCTCCATTGAACATGCAGTACAGAGCGAACAATGTGCCAGGGGTTTTGAATTTCTTTCGAACGGACCACAGTACGCAGAAGATTCCAGTTGCCATGAGGGTTTCATAAAAAGCGGTCGGGTAAACCCCCGGATCTAAATAGGTGCCGTAACCTTCAAAAATGGGCCATGGGTCTGAGGGGCCTATGAGCTTACCGGTGTAACCGGCCATTCGCTCGCCAAAAACTCCATTGACATTGTTGGGGAATGAATACGACCACATCCAGTCCGGCAGCCAACTGAGCCAATCGGGCATTGGATTTGAATTTGGGATGCCCCAGTCGCCATCTCCACTGACCTGGCATCCGATGCGTCCGACGCCATATCCGAGCATCAATCCGGGGGCAACGGAGTCCGCCAAATGCAAGAAATGTATGCCGTTCTTCTTGGCGTAAACATAAACAGCAAGTCCACCAACAATCAAACCACCGTAAATAGTGAGGCCACCGAGGAAATTGGAAAGAGAAGGATCTGTGAAAAATCGAACCAGTTCGTCTGGGTACTCAAACAGGTGGAACAGCTTGGCTCCTGCGACGCCTCCAATGGCAGCTGCAGCTACAATTCCACCGACATGGGTATGGGCTGGCACTTGGAGTTTTTCGGTTTTTATGGGCTTCGAACGAGTTGCGCGGGTTTCCCACCATTTCCATCCCACCATGAGTCCGGCGCAAACAATTCCGAGTCCAATACTGCCTTCTAAACTGAACAAATGAGACTGAGGTAAACCGCTGGAAAAAAGCTCTTTAGAGTTGTAGAATAAATAGATAAATTTCCATCCGATGAGGAATCCAATGAGACCTTGTGTCAGCCATTCGACAAACGACACAGGTCCACCGCTTTGCACGGTCACGGTGGATGCCTCAAAGATTCCCAGTTTTTGTTTGCGATCCATCTCCCGTTTGAGGGTGGCTGCGGCGGTGACAAAGGCAAGCGCAACGAAAAGGCCAAAGGAGTTGATCAACTTGAGCGCAGGGAAGTCCCATCCAAAAAGGTCAAATAATGCGTGGTAGAGTGTTGGATACATTGAATCGATGGCGTTAATGGCGATGGCCTTGTATGAAACCAGCTGCTCGAATGGTTTGTAAACGAATTTCGGCGATTTCGTTGGCGGACACTTCTGAGGCGTCGACACCCACCCGGACGTATTCGGGTGTATATCCAAAGCGCAGTCCGTCTTCAACAGAATCTTCAAAAAGCACTTCGCGCGATTGCGCCAGGAACTGTTCGTAGTGGGCGCGCTGTTTTTTCAAGGACAGGGTTCGTAATATTTTTGTGCGCTCCTTACGAATGGGTGCCGGAACGGATTCTTCCAAACGCACAGCCGTGGTTTTGTCACGTTCGGAGTAGGTGAAGACATGAAGATAGCTGATCGGCAGCCCTTGGAGGAATGAATACGTCTCTTGAAATGCATCTTCGTCTTCTCCTGGAAAGCCTGTGATGACATCTACTCCGATGCTCGCGAGTGGCATCCTTTGCCGAATTCGTGCTATGCGTTCCGCGTACAGGTCGGTGCGGTAACGCCGGCGCATCGATTTTAAGATGCGATCAGAACCACTTTGCAGCGGAATGTGAAAATGTGGCTGGAAGCGTTGGCTTCTGCTGACATAGTCAATGATGGTTTCATCCAAAAGATTCGGCTCTATGCTGCTGATTCGCATGCGAGGGACAGCGATGGCACGATCCAGCTCCTGCACGAGATCCAAGAAGTTCTCCCCAGTGCTTTTCCCAAAATCGCCGATATTCACTCCGGTCAAAACGATTTCCTTCGCACCTGAATCAACTGCTTTTCCAGCCATCTGAAGGGTTTCGGCAATCGTTGCATTCCGCGACCTGCCGCGTGCGAGTGGAATGGTGCAAAAGGAGCAAAAATAATCGCAGCCATCTTGGACTTTTAAAAAAGCCCGCGTTCGGTCATTGCTCGAAAATCCGGGAACAAAAGCCTTTACTTCTTTGATGGGATTGACATCAATGGCAGCGGGATCATCTGGCTGCATCTGGAGGAGATGCTTCGGGAGGTTGAATTTTTCCTGCGCGCCGAGGACGAGGTTTACGCCCTCAATTTGGCTGATTTCCTGGGGTTTTAGCTGCGCGTAGCAGCCAACAACGGCAACGAAAGCATCGGGATTTCCATTGCGCGCTCTCCGGACTGCGTTTCGGCATTTGGCGTCAGCTTGATCTGTAACGCTGCAGGTGTTAATCACAACAACATCAGGAGCATCATCGATTCCGACGCGCGCATAACCGGCGTCGGCCAAATCACGGGCTATCGTTGATGTTTCGCTGAAATTGAGCTTGCATCCAAGGGTGTGAAATGCCGCTGTTCCTCCGGGAGTCATGCAGCTAATTTAAACCAGAATGAAGGTGCTCATTCCTTATGTGGTCGGTTCATTATGAATTTTTGCAACCATTTGAGGATTTCGCTGTTATATTGCAACACCTGAATTCTGAAACCATTTCACATGCGCAATTTCTCTCTTAGTGCCATGGCACTCTTGTTGGCGTTAGCATCTAACGCTCAGACCTTCTCCAATGCCTCTTCGTCTCTGCCAGACAGTTACAACAGCGGTAACTGCGTTGGCTTCACCGACATGGACAACGATGGCTATGACGACATTGTTGTCTTGGATGGGTCTACGACTGTAAAAGTTTTGTACCAAAATGGTTCGGGCGAATTTACTGAAGTGAACTACGGGGATGTTTCAAATAACAACCAGTGGGGCATGACCATCGGCGATTACGATAACGATGGACACAAAGACGTTTTTTCGGGTGGAGCTTACGATGGCGTGCACGTGAAGCACATCGACGGAATAGGGCAGTGGTCAGACTTCGACCTCGAGAATGGCTCAATGTTCATGCAGGCCTGCAACTTTGCGGACATCGACAACGATGGCCAGCTCGATGTCTTCGGATGCCATGATGATGCGCTCTCACGCACTTGGAAAGGAAATGGTTCGGCGTTGGATTTCGATGCGGACCTCATCGACCTCACCAATTATGATTACAGCGACTACCCATCCACCGACCACAGTGGTAACTATGGAACGGTCTTCTGTGATTTCGATCATGATGGGGATTTGGATTTAACCATCGCGAAGTGCCGTCAGTTTGTTTCGGACCCAAATGACCCACGCCGCATCAACCAAATCTGGATGAACAACGGCGATGGCACATGGTCAGAAGTGGCGGAGGAGCGAGGTCTGGTCTTGAATGAGCAGAGCTGGACCGTAGACTACGCGGACTATGACAACGATGGGGACTTCGATTGTTACTTGACCAACCACTCAACCACCATGAAGTTGTTGCAAAACGATGGCAGTGGATACTTCACCGACGTTACGGACGAAGCGGGCTTGGGAGCTAGTGGTTTTGTGTTGCAAGCAAAGATGACTGACTTTGACAACGATGGATTCGTTGATGTTTTGATCTCAGGAGGTTTCCATTCTTATTTCCACAACAATGGAGACGGAACATTCACAGAGGTGAACACCTTCGTTGCTGGGGACACCATGCACAGCTTTGCTGTTGGAGATGTAAACCGAGACGGCTTTGCAGATTTGTACGCGAGCTACGGCAATGGATACAATAGTCCTGATAACAACAACGATGATATTTTATGGTTGAATCAAGGCAATGCCAATCATTGGATTGCTTTCGACTTGGAAGGCATTGAATCCAACAAAGACGCTGTTGGAGCGACCGTGGTGATCACGGGTGCCTTTGGCACGCAAATTCGAGAGGTTCGGGCAGGAGAAAGCTATGGCATCACCAACACATTTGCCTGCATGTTTGGATTGGGTGAAAATGAAAGCATTGAGACGGCCACCATTAATTGGCCAAGCGGTATGGTGACCATCATTGAGAATCCTGGCATCGACCAATACCACAACTTGCTCGAAGCACCATGCATGACGGATTTGATCCTGACTGTTAGTGGAGAGACATCCATTTGCCCAGGAGAAACGGTTGATTTGATCGTAGAAGGCGATTTTGCGAGTTACGCGTGGTCCAATGGAACCACGGAATCCACCTTGGTGGTGGGTGAGACCGGCAACTATAGCGTAACCGCTTACGACGCAGATGGATGTGCAGCCGTTTCAACGGTGGTGTCGGTGCAAGTCGTAACGGCTGAGGCTCCCGTGGTGACTGCACTGGGAGAATTGAGCTTCTGTGAAGGTGGTTCTGTTGATTTGGTGTCAGAGAGTTCAGGAGACTGGACATGGTCCAATGGAGAGGAAACGCAAAGCATTAACGTCACAGAGTCCGGCACGTATTTCTTGACAGTTACTGATATCTGCGGAAACGCAAATCCATCGGCGGAATTCATGGTGCTCGTATTGGAAGCACCTGATACACCGGTAATCACGGGTCCTTCTGAATTAGACGGACCGCAAGTCATCACACTGGAGTCATCTTCAGAAACAACCCATTGGTATGACTCCGAGACTGCCTCTGAAGCAATGGCCGTTGGAGCAACTTACGAGTTGGACGCACAATCGTCAACAACCGTATGGGTCGAGGACATCTCAGCTGAAGATATGGTCGAAGGATCAGGAGGTCGCGCTGACACAGGTGATGGTCAATACCATGATAACAGCATTCGTTGGTTGCTATTCGATGCATACGAAGACATCGTGATCCGCAGCGTTGACGTTTATGCGAACGGCGCGGGTGACCGCGAAATCGGTGTCGTTGATTCTGAAGGCAACGTGGTGGCATCCGCTGTCTTCGAAGTTGCTGATGGCATGAACACTCTTGAGCTGGATTTTGAGTTGGAGCAGGGCAACGATTACGGCTTGCGTAGTTTGGATAATGATCCTCAGCTGTGGCGTGACGCCCCAGATACAGAGATGGCTTATCCTTATGCCATTGGGGATTTGGCTTCAATTACGCAGAGCACAGCTGGTGGAAACAATGCGTATAATTATTACTACTTCTTCTACAATTGGGTGGTTCAGACTCCATCCATTGCATGTGCATCGGAACGCATTCCTTTCACCATCAATGTGACCGGAATATCAGAAGATTTTGGGGTCACGTTGGATTTGTATCCGAATCCCTCCAATGGACGCGTTCAATTGAATGCGAATGGAATGTCCAACACACCATTCGAGTGGAGTTTGATGTCGACTACCGGAATGCTTGTCGATCAGGGCATGGCCACATCAGGTGAATGGTTGGATTGGTCAGACTTGGCCAAAGGCACGTATGTGTTCCGATTGAACTCAGAAGAAGGCGCCATGATTAAGCAGGTGATCTTGCAGTAAGAATTGGAATTTCTGATGAAAAAAGAACAGCAGCCAGAAGGCTGCTGTTTTTTTTTATCTCAAGGAATGGGTGGGGACTGCTTGATTAGATCCGCTCAACATCCGTGCCGAATATTCCCTGAGACGCACGTTCAAAGGCGTCCGCCTGTCCCCGTCTGATTTCCACGATGATGGTGCACGATTCCAAAAAGATTTGTTCTGTCGGCTTTGCCTTCCACTTATCGAAGTGATTCATAATGGCTCCCATTAGATCGTATGGAAACGAAACCTTGAAGGTGGTCAAAAGGACTTCTTCTTTTATTTCAGCGGCTTCGAGCGCGCAGCGCGTAGCCGTTCGATAGGCTTCAATTAGCCCGCCAACACCCAGCTTGGTACCTCCGAAATACCGGATCACCACTCCGAGGCAGTTGGTTACGTTCATGCTTTTGAACGCTCCTAATATGGGTGGGCCAGCACTATTGCTGGGTTCGCCATCATCGGATGTCTTCCAAGTATCGCCATGGATTCCAAGCCGATAGGCATATGCATGGTGCCGGGCATCGTGGTACTTTTTTCTGAGGCTTTTCAAATGATCATCGACTTCATCTTCAGCCTTTAGCGGAAATACGTAACCAAAATGCTTCGAACCCTTGACTTTATACATGCCGGAGGCGGGACCGGCTAATGTCAGAAATGAGTCTTGAGGTTGCATGTGTTCCGGCATGATTGGACAGTAACCTTTACCCGTTTTTGTGGGAACTGTATTCTGGAATGAGTGCGTGCAAAAGCGATAATGTTTCTTGATGAGCGCCTTTGGTTTGAGAGAGGGCAATGATGCGCTCAACGTCCATTGCCTTTAAGGAAGGTGGGGTGTTGGCACGCATGATCTTTGGATGATGCGTTGGCAGGAGAGACTCGCGTTTCGAAAGTAACTCCTCGTGCATCTTTTCGCCAGGCCTCAGTCCGGTGATCGCTACTTCAATGTCCTTTCCTTCTTCCATTCCGGCCAAGGCAATCATCTTCTTTGCAAGGTCCATGATCTTGATGGACTGTCCCATATCAAAGACGAATACATCGTCTTGTTTTCCTAAGGCTGCAGCTTCAAGAACAAGAGATACGGCTTCGGGAATGGTCATGAAATAGCGAGTGACTTCTTTGTCCGTCACTGTGATCGGGCCGCCAGCTTCAATTTGCTTTTTGAAAAGTGGAATGACGGATCCGTTGCTGCCGAGTACGTTTCCAAAACGGGTGATAACGCACTGGGTTTTGGACGTCGCTGCACGTTGCAACACCAAGAGTTCTGCGAGGCGTTTGGTGGCTCCCATGACGCTTGTGGGGTTCACGGCTTTGTCAGTGGATATGAAGATAAATCGGGGGCACCCCGATGCCTCGGCCGCCATTAGTACGTTTAGGCTTCCCATGGCATTGGTGTCGAAAGCCTGCCAAGGTTGCTTTTCCATCATGGGCACATGCTTGTATGCGGCTGCATGAAAGACTACATCCGGTTGGAATGATTGCAGCGTGTCATGAATCTGCTCCGCGTCACGTACATCGCCTATTTGGAGGTCGACCGTTGCCTCAACTCCCAATTGTACGAGTTCCAGATGGAGATCGTGCATCGGGGTTTCAGCTTGGTCAATAGCCAGTAGCACAGCGGGCTGGTAACCGAGCAGTTGACGAACCAATTCAGATCCAATGGACCCTGCAGCTCCTGTGACGACAACCCGCTTCCCATGCATATTTTCATGGATGGGATGGGAATTCAATTCAATGGGTTCCCGTCCCAATAAATCTTCGATGCGCAACTCTTTGATTTGACCAAAGGATAAGGCGCCATTGATCCAGCGTTCCACCGGGGGTACATCCAATGGACGAACGCCGTGACGCAGTGCGAGATCAACCATCACGCGTCGCTTTTCTTTGTCGAGATTTTGAATGGAGAGGATCATTTGATCCACGCGTCCATCCGCAAACATCATCTCGGCTTGGTGGGGATTGAGAATGTCAATCCCTTCGATTTTTTTACCGATTTTATTTCGGTCATCGTCGATGAAGGCAATCAATTTCATTCCGGACTCACCCAGCTCTCGATCGATCGCCTCTTTGGCCAAAAGACCTGCTTCGCCAGCGCCATAAATGGCAATGTGGGTTTTCACCCCCGGATGTCTCTTGTTCTGGAGGTAGAGCCACTTGACAACCCAACGACTGGAAACCATAATTGCAGTGGTCAAAATCCACTCTATGCCTAAAATGCTGAATGGAATCCAGTAGGGGGCATTTCCCAATTGAGCAGCGATGAGGTTGGCGCTAGCGAAGACCAATGTGACCGCGCTCGTGCACATGGCAATTCGCTTGACATCTTCCAGTCCGGTGTGCCGGATGATTCCAGCGGATGTGCTGAATAGTAAGAATGCTGCCAGTCGTGCCGTGATGAAAACAGGCAGAAAAGCCTTCCAAATCATCCATTCTGCTTCGGGGATTCTAAATTCAAATCGGAGCAGAGCAGCAGTGTAGAGTGCAAGAATGCTCACGCTGATGTCTACAACGGTCACTATCCAGCGGGGCGCATGTCTTTTTGGAAGGAGAACGTTCAGCATCTGAGCATCATCCTTCGAAGCACAATGAAAGAATGAAGGAACGTGTTTTCAGTCCTTCCAAAGGGGCCGAAAATTCGGACTCGTCTTGGATCAGGATGTTTCTGCGGCCCATTTCAAATTTGCCTTCAAGACTGAATTTAAAAAAAGGCAGAAAAAAATCAACCCCTGCACCGATATCGATCGACGAATTGCCCGATTCTAAGCGTAAAATGTATTCGCTCTGCAATTGCTGGTTCGTCTCTTCTTGGGATTGCATGTCTTTGCTTAGCTTACCACCTACCAGCGCGAAAGCAGCCATATTTCCGATTCGATCTGTGCGCAGCTTGAGAAGCAAGGGGAAATTGAGGTAAACGGCTTCAGTGCGTCTGCTTTTGATGGCAATATCATCTTCCTCTTGGAAATGGTATTCCAACGTACGATCTTGAAAGGACAGGCCGGGTAAAAAGCGCAATCGAACATTTTTTGTCATGTTCCATGAGGCAACCAAGGCTAGATTAAAACCGGCTTGGGGTTGGTTAACCAATTGGATTAAGCTGTCTGAAAATGTGAAATCTGGTCGCTGAATGATATTGAAATCACTTTGGTTTCCCGCAAGGCAGAATCCGAAATGGTATTTCTTGGCATCAAATGCAGCGAGATTTTTTCGCCCACCTTGCGCTTGGCTTGCCCATGAGACGAGGAAGATGAACCCGCACAATGTCGCCGTCCTCATCATGCTGCGCAAGACTGTATTTTGGGAAGGGTCGAAAGGAATCGGCTGCATGCGTTTGAAGCGGAAGTTAGAATACAAAGCTATAACGGAGTGAACGAAGAAAAAATTGGATGCGAATTGATTCAGCTTGCCCAAATTTTAGGCCATATGAAGGCGAAAATTGCAGCAATGAAAAGGCCAGCAAATGACCATGCCATTGCTGCCATGCCTAGATAGAAAACAGGGGAGAAGAATACTTCGATATTGGATTGTTGACGCTGGACAATGCTCATGCGGTCAGATTCCAGTAAGAGCGGATTGTCCGTGACCAGCTCTTCAAAGCTCGCATCGTTTAGGATTTGAGCTTCTACTTGCTGCATTTTGATGGCTTTGCGTGCTTCCAATGCATCCGAAGCAATTCCATAGTACCAAATGCCCAACCCCAAGGGCAGCAACAAGGCGAATGAAAGTGTTTTTCGAGAAGCGAATTTCCACCGTTCCAGAAAGTCTAGCCCATGCTGTTGGAAAGCATGGTGCGTTCCCAGAGCTGCAACGGAGGTAAGTAGGGCCAGGTTCAGGAGGATGCCATATTGTGTGGAATCCTCCCACGTCCAGGTGCCCAGCGCATAGTATTTCATCGCTAGCCATGCCAGCGGTCCGCCCACATATAAAAGCCGAAGCTTATCCATTCATAGAGGATAAGAAGTCTTCGTTGCTTCGTGTTTGTTCCATTCGGTCTTTCATGAATTCCATCGCTTCGACGGAGTTCATGTCAGCGAGGTGCTTGCGTAAAATCCAAATGCGTTGCAACGTCTCCTTGTCCATGAGTAAATCCTCGCGCCGGGTTCCGGATGACAAGATGTCGATGGCTGGGTAGATCCTCCGATTGGAGATACGACGATCAAGCTGCAACTCCATGTTTCCTGTGCCTTTGAATTCTTCAAAGATTACTTCGTCCATTTTCGAACCGGTCTCTGTGAGGGCGGTAGAAATGATGGACAAGGATCCGCCGTTTTCTATGTTTCGAGCAGCGCCAAAAAAGCGTTTGGGCTTTTGCAAGGCATTCGCCTCGACGCCGCCACTCAAAATCTTACCCGAACTCGGGGAAACAGTGTTGTAAGCACGTGCCAATCGCGTAATTGAATCGAGCAAGATGCAGACATCGTGCCCGCATTCCACCATACGCTTGGCCTTTTCCAAAACTAAATTGGCGATACGAACATGGCGATCGGCAGGCTCATCGAATGTAGATGCGATTACTTCCGCATTCACGCTTCGTTTCATATCGGTCACTTCCTCCGGTCGCTCGTCAATCAACAAGATGAGCAGGTAAACTTCTGGGTGGTTTAATGCAATCGCATTTGCCACATCCTTCAATAATGTGGTCTTTCCCGTCTTAGGCTGCGACACAAGCATTCCACGTTGGCCTTTGCCAATAGGGGCAAAGAGGTCCATGAGGCGGGTACTGATGTTCCCGCCACGCGTGCTCAACTTGAATTTCTCTTGTGGGAACAGTGGCGTTAGGAATTTGAACGGAATCCGGTCCCGCACCCACTCGGGTGATCTGCCGTTCACGCTCATGACGTCAATCAATGGATAGAATTTCTCTCCAAGTCGTGGAGGACGCACTTTCGCAATGACAGTGTCGCCTGTTTGGAGGGAGTATTGTTTGATTTGCCGGGAGGTGATGTACACGTCATCCGGTGAATTCAAATAGTTGTAGTCCGCGGATCGCAAGAAACCGAAGCCTTCTTGCTGGATTTCGAGCACTCCTTCCGCGGTGATGATGCCATCAAAGTTGAAGCCATGCTCTTCCGGCTCGCTCAAGTAGCGATCCTTCTTATCATTGCGTCCATTTCTGCGATCGTTTCCTCTGCGGTCATTTCCGCGTCGATCGTTATCGCGTCGGTCGTTGTCGCGTCGATCGTTTCCACGTCGATCGTTTCCACGTCGATCGTTGTTCCGTCGTTCACCACGCTCATCGTTCTGCTTGTCGTCTCCGCGCTTGTCTTCGCTTTTTTTGTCATCATCACGCTTTTCGCTGCCTCTCTTATCATCTCGGCGCTTGTCATTTCGTCCTTTGTCATTGGAACGTTTTTCCGATGAGCCTGAGGTTACTTCTGTTTCTGCCGTTCCGTCTTCTTTTTTCGCATTGGAAGAAGGAGCGTCCTCCGCGGTGGCATTTTTCTTGGCTCGGCGCTCGCGAATGGCATCACCGGGCTGGCGCTTGCCTTTTGAATCTTCGCGCGTTGAAGATTCGGCCTCTTTGGAATTTGAGGCTTCTTTTTTGGCGGGACGCGGAGGACGGGAAGTCTTTGGCTTCACCTGCTCTCCAGTCGCTTCTTCAAGGTTGGTTTTTTTGGACCGGTTGGCGGCTGTTTTGGGCTTCGATTGAGCCTTTTTGTTTTCGCCAGGACGCAATGCTTGTTCGTCTAAAATGCTGTAAACAAGATCTTGTTTCTTCAGTTTTTCGAGTCGGCTGATTCCGAGTTTTTTTGCGATTTCCTTGAGTTCAAGGACCTTTTTCGCATTGAGTTCAATGATGTCGTACATCAATTATTGTATCAATAGTATGGTAAATGCTTGTGGGGTGTGTCCTTCTTCTAGGACCAGAGCTTTGTTAAAAGCCCTTTAATTTTCAAAGATGAAAGTGGTAGAACGAATCTAGGATATTCGCGCATTCGTTGAATGCATCCTGAGAAGGACACTGCAATGATACGGAAAAAAGATTAAACTCGTTCTCTCCTTATCCGATCTCCTAGTTCGATGACCTTCATGTTTTGTAATGCTCCGTTCTTGATATCGAATTTAATGAGGGTTCTTTTCTGATGGAATCCTTGCATGCCGCAGGCCCCAGGATTTAAGTACAAGCCTCCCCAACTTTTGTCTTGTTTCACGAGAAGGAGATGGCTGTGCCCGCAAATAAAAACGTTAGGTCGGTGACTGAGCAATGACCTGCGCACACCTTTCGCATAACGCCCGGGCCTGCCGCCGATGTGCGTCATGAAAAATTTGATGCCTTCAATGTCCCAGCTTAATTCTGCCGCGCATTCAGATCGAATTACATGGCTATCAATGTTGCCAAATACAATTCGCGCTTTTTGAGGCTGTAGGGCTTTAATGGCATCGATGAC
>Ga0209631_10006717_pt1 | contig 11784 bp, 5 predicted proteins | sample COG_08_FD_184752 | JGI IMG/M metagenome (GOLD analysis project Ga0209631, IMG submission 184752) | Pelagic Microbial community sample from North Sea - COGITO 998_met_08 (SPAdes) (version 2) | ecosystem: Environmental > Aquatic > Marine > Neritic zone/Coastal water | place: Helgoland, sampling... | reverse complement strand
ATCATAATGACTAAATTGCATCGTATATTGAGCTCGTCCTTGAGTCGAAGAACGTAAATTATTTATATATCCAAACATATTTGCTAAAGGCACTGTTGCATTGATTGCGGTAGCATTTCCTCTAGCTTCTGTTGATGCTACTTGTCCTCTTCTACTATTCAGGTCGCCAATTACATCACCCATAAAATCTTCAGGAGTAACTACTTCAACTTTCATCATTGGTTCTAATAGTTTTAATGTAGCTTTTTGACAGGCTTCTCTAAAACAAAATCTTGATGCTATTTCGAAGGCTAATACACTTGAATCAACGTCATGATGTAATCCATCCAAAATCGTTACTTTATAATCAATTACAGGAAAACCTGCTAGTATTCCACTGTCCGCTACACTTAACACACCTTTTTCAACACCTGGAATAAATTCTTTAGGTATTGCCCCACCTTTAATTTTATTTTCAACTTCGCGACCTTGTCCTGGTTCAAGCGGTTCAACACTTAATGTAACCTTAGCAAATTGACCAGATCCACCGCTTTGTTTTTTGTGAATATAAGTAACTTCTGTTGAACCTAATATTGTTTCTCTATAAGCTACTTGGGGAGCGCCAACATTAGCTTCTACCTTAAATTCTCTTTTCATTCTATCTACAATTATATCTAGGTGCAATTCACCCATGCCTTTAATAATTGTTTGTCCCGATTCTTCGTCTGAGGAAACTCTAAATGATGGATCTTCTTTAGCTAATCTAGCTAAAGCTTCACCCATTTTTTCTTGGTCAGCTTTAGTTTTTGGTTCAACTGCAATTTCTATTACTGGATCCGGGAATTCCATTGGCTCTAATAAAATTGGCTTATTTTCGTTGCACAAGGTGTGTCCGGTAATTGTGTGCTTAAGTCCTGCTAAAGCGACTATATCGCCAGTTGTTGCTTCTTTAATATCTTCTCTGCTATTTGCGTGCATTAATAACATTCTTCCAACTCTTTCTGTTTTTTCTTTTGATGAGTTGTATACAGAAGTTCCAGCTTGTATTTTGCCTGAATAAATTCTTATAAATGTTAAAGATCCAACAAACGGGTCATTTGCAACTTTAAAAGCTAAAGCTGAAAATGTTTCATTATCATCGAATTTCATCTCTAATTTGTCCTCAGTATTGATTTTTGTTGCTTCTATAGAACCAATGTCTTTTGGACTAGGAAGATAATCTATAACAGCATCTAATAATGGTTGAACTCCTTTATTTTTAAATGCAGAACCAGTAGTTATGGGCACGAAACTAAAACCTAAAGTACCTTTTCTTATACATTTAATTAAATCTTCTTCTGATGGTTCTTTTCCCTCTAGATAGGCCTCCATTAGTTTCTCATCTTCTTCTACCGCAGCTTCAACTAACTCTTTTCTGTAAGTGTTTGATTTTTCTTTTAAGTCTTCTGGTATATCAACAATGTCAAATTTAGCACCAAGATCCTCATTTTGCCAAATAATGGCTTTCATTCGTACTAAATCAACGACACCTTTTAAATCAGCTTCGGCACCAACAGGTAATTGTAAAACTAAAGGCTTGCAACCAAGTCTTTCCCTGATCATATCTACACATCGATAAAAATCAGCACCAGTACGATCAAGTTTATTTACGAAACATATTCTTGGAACTTTGTATTTATCTGCTTGTCTCCAAACAGTTTCCGATTGAGGCTCTACACCAGCAACCCCATCAAAAACACAAACCGCTCCATCTAAAACTTTTAGTGATCTTTCAACTTCAATTGTAAAATCAACGTGACCTGGTGTGTCTATAATATTAATTCTATGGTCTCTCCAAAAACATGTGGTAGCGGCTGAGGTAATTGTAATACCCCTTTCTTGTTCTTGTTCCATCCAATCCATAGTAGCTGCACCATCGTGAACTTCTCCAATTTTGTGACTTTTTCCTGTGTAGTACAAAATTCTTTCAGTCGTAGTTGTTTTCCCGGCATCTATATGAGCCATGATACCAATGTTTCTATATTTATCTAAAGTATATTTAGCCATAATTTTTTACCATCTAAAATGAGCAAAGGCTTTATTTGACTCTGCCATCTTATGAGTATCTTCTCTTTTTTTAATTGCTGAACCTTTATTTTGTGATGCGTCTAAAATTTCTGCGTACAATTTTTCTGCCATGGTTTTATTTTTTCTTTTTCTTGTAGCGTCCATTATCCATCTTAAAGCTAATGCTTGTGCACGTTTAGCTTTTACTTCTACAGGAACCTGATAAGTTGCACCGCCAACTCTTCTAGATCTGCATTCAAGATTTGGTTTAACGTTACTTATCGCTGAATTAAAAATTTTTAAAGGGTCTTCATTATTCTTTGATTTAATCTTTTCTAGAGCATCATAAAGAATTTTTTCTGCAGTAGATCTTTTACCATCGTACATAATTGAATTAATAAATTTAGAAACAACCTCAGAATGAAACTTAGGATCAGGATAAACTTTTCTTACTGGTGCTTTTCTTTTTCTGGACATAATTTATTTTGGTTTTTTTGTTCCGTATAAAGATCTTCTTTTTTTACGATTAGCCACACCTTGTGTATCTAGGTTTCCTCTTAAAATATGATATCTAACACCTGGTAAATCTTTAACACGACCTCCACGAAGTAAAACTACTGAGTGTTCCTGTAGATTGTGACCTTCACCAGGAATATATGCTGTTACTTCAAAACCATTTGATAATCTTACTCTTGCAACTTTTCTTAAAGCTGAGTTAGGTTTTTTTGGAGTAGTTGTATAAACTTTTACACAAACGCCTCTTTTTAAAGGCTGTTTTTCTAATGCTGGAACTTTATTTCTAGCAACAGGCTTAATTCTACTTTTTTTAATCAACTGATTAATTGTAGGCATAATAATATTTTGAAGTCGAAATAAAGAAAACCGTTTAATATTTTAGTTAGTGTTTAAGGTTTTAATCCACCTTACTTCTAACATTCAAAATGAGCCGTAAATTATCATCGAATTGATAAAAGTCAATATTTTATGATATTTAAAATTAAATTAAGCTGGCTGTTCAGGCGCTTCTGGGGCTGATTCCAGAGCTTGTTTTTTAAGCTCTTCCATTCTGGCTTTATCTTGTTCTTTAGCTTGCTTGTCCCATTCAATTTTAGTTAAACCTGTTCCGGCTGGTACTAATCTTCCTACGATTACATTTTCTTTTAAGCCTTCAAGAGTGTCAACTTTTCCTCTGATCGATGCATCAGTTAAAACTCTTGTAGTTTCTTGAAATGAAGCTGCCGATATAAATGAATTTGTTTGCAATGAAGCTTTAGTAATACCGAGTAAAATTCGCTCAAACAAGGCTGGTTTTTTCTTTTCTTCTCTTAATTTATCGTTTATTAAATTTATATCCAATAAATCAATTACTTCACCAGCTAATAATTCTGATTCTCCTGGATCTTTTACTTCTACTCTTTTTAACATTTGTCTTACTATAGTTTCTATATGTTTATCATTAATAACTACACCTTGTAGTCTATAAACTTCTTGTACTTCAGTTATGAAATACTCTGTTAATTTTTCTACACCTAAAATTCTTAATATATCATGTGGTAAAGGTGCGCCATCTAATAAGTATTCACCTTTTTTAATTTTTTCACCTTGGTTAAAATTAACATGTTTACCTTTGGGTATTAAATAATTTGATGTTTCACCGTTTGTAGAAACAATCGAAATTTTTTGTTTGCCTCTAACTTCTTTACCAAATTCAATAACTCCATCATTCTCAGCTATAATTGCACTGTCTTTAGGTTTTCTTGCTTCAAACAATTCCGCAACTCTTGGTAAACCACCTGTTATATCTTTTGTTTTAGAAGTTTCTTTTGGTAGTCTTGCAAGTACATCGCCTGCTGAAATTTTTTGTCCATCTTTTACAGATAAAATTGTATCAGGAACCAAATAATATCTCGCTTCATTTCCATCAGCTTTTTTTATAATCTCACCTTTATCATCTCTTAAAGTAATTCTCGGTTTAAGTTCTGAATTTTTTGATGATGATTTCCAGTCAGTCACTGATTTTGATGATAAACCAGTTGCATCATCTAATGTTTCTGTTAAAGAACTACCTTCCATTAAGTCCATGTAGTTTACAATTCCACCAGTTTCAGCAATTACAGGCAATGTGTAAGGATCCCACTCGGCTACTTTTTTTCCTTTTGTTACCATTTCTCCATCTTTAAAAAATAATTTTGAACCGTAGTTCACCTTGTATATTGCAAGTTGTCGCTGATTATCGTCTTCAATGCTTAACTGAGTATTTCTACCCATAACTATTATATTTTTTTTAGAATCTTCAATTAAATTTTTATTTATTATATTTAATTTTCCATTAGTTTGAGAAATGATTTGGGACTCCTCTTTTATTTGTGCTGTACCACCAACGTGAAATGTTCTCATGGTTAATTGTGTTCCTGGCTCACCAATAGATTGAGCTGCTATCATACCTACTGCTTCACCAACACTTACAAGTTTACCTCTTGCAAGATCTCTACCGTAACATACTTGACATACTCCTTTTGTTGAGGCACATGTGATTACTGAATAAACATTTACTGATTTAACACCTGCAGCGTCAATTTTTTCACAATCGAATTCATCAATTAGTTTTCCTTTTTTTAAAATTACTTCACCAGTGATAGGATTTTTAATATTTTCGGCAATTACTCTTCCTAAAACTCTTTCTGAAAGACTTACTAAAATATTTCCACCTTCTATTATCTCCGAGATAGTAACTGATGATCTTTTTTTTGGATCACACTCAGCTTTTGTAATTTGAACATCTTGGGCAACGTCACATAATCTTCTTGTTAGATAGCCAGAGTTTGCTGTTTTAAGAGCTGTGTCTGCTAAGCCTTTTCTGGCTCCATGTGTTGAATTAAAATACTCTAAAACGGATAAACCTTCTTTAAAGTTAGCAATAATTGGTGTTTCAATAATTTCTCCAGATGGTTTAGCAATCAATCCTCTCATTCCAGCTAATTGTTTCATTTGAGCTTGTGATCCTCTAGCACCTGAGTCAGCCATCATATAAACTGAATTAGTTTCAATTCTGTCATCCTCATATATTTTTTCAGCTGATGAGATTTCTTTCATCATTTCATTAGCTACTGTGTCAGTGCATTTAGACCATATATCTACAACTTTGTTATATTTCTCACCTCTTGTAATTAATCCATCAGAGTATTGTTTCTCGTATTCTTCTATTTGTTTCTTTGTACTGCTAATTAATCTTTCTTTAGATTGAGGGATTATTAAATCATCTTTTCCAAAAGATATTCCTGCTTTAAACGCGTGCTTAAATCCAAGAGATTTAATTCTATCACAAAATATTACAGTCTCTTTTTGCCCGCAAAATCTAAAAATTGTGTCAATTACCTCTGACACACTTTTCTTAGTTAGTAGCCTATTTACTATAGCAAATTTGATATTATGATTTTTTGGAAGAATGTTTGCTAGTAAAAATCTTCCAGCAGTACTTGTATATTTTTCAGTAATAGTATTTCCGTCTTGATCAACTGTTTTAAAAATGGAAACTATTTTTGAATGTAAGCTTATAGATTTATTTTCTAGACCTTGTTCAATTTCTTCAATACTAGAAAAAATTCCCTTAGGTTTTTTTTCATTTTCTTCCGCCTGAGATAAATAATAAATACCTAAAACTATATCCTGACTTGGTACAATAATAGGTTTTCCATTTGATGGACTTAAAATATTGTTAGTAGACATCATTAAAACTCTAGCTTCTAATTGAGCTTCTAAACTTAAAGGAATGTGAACGGCCATTTGATCCCCGTCAAAGTCGGCGTTAAAAGCGGCACAAACTAATGGATGAAGTTCTATCGCGTTTCCTTCAATAAGTTTTGCTTCAAAAGCTTGAACACCTAGTCTATGCAGTGTTGGGGCTCGATTTAACAAAATAGGATGCTCCCTAATTATATGTTCAAGTGAGTCCCAAACCTCGCTTTTTTCTTTTTCTACTAACCTTTTAGCTTGTTTAATTGTTGTCGCTAAACCTAATTTATCCAATCGAGCGTATAAAAATGGTTTAAATAATTCTAAGGCCATTTTTTTGGGCAAACCACATTGATGTAATTTTAATTCAGGTCCAACAACAATTACTGATCTGCCAGAGTAATCTACCCTTTTTCCTAATAAATTCTGTCTAAACCTACCTTGTTTACCTTTTAACATTTCAGCTAAAGATTTTAATGGCCGTTTGCCAGTGCCTGTAATAACTCTTCCTCTTCTACCATTATCAAATAAAGCATCCACCGACTCTTGAAGCATTCTTTTTTCATTTCTAACAATAATATCTGGAGCCTTAAGATCTAAAAGTCTTTTTAATCGATTATTTCTATTTATAACTCTTCTGTATAAATCATTTAGATCAGATGTAGCAAACCTACCTCCATCAAGAGGAACTAATGGTCTTAGTTCTGGTGGAATAACTGGAATTGAAGTCAAAATCATCCATTCAGGCTTATTTCCGGAGCTAATAAATGACTCGATAAGTTTTAACCTTTTGATGGTTCTTTCTTCAGTAACCTTCGATTTTATTCCCTCTAAAGACTCTCTTAATTTTTGCTGTTCTTTTTTAAGGTCTAAATTTACTAAAATTTCTCTAACTGCTTCAGCACCAATACCGGCTGTAAAAGCATCTTCTCCAAATTCTTCTTGGGCCTTGAGTAGTGCTTGCTCAGAAATAATTTGACCTTTTTTTAATGTTGTTAAACCTGGTTCAACAACTATAAAACTTTCAAAATAAAGAACTTTCTCAACTTCTTTTAATTTCATGTCTATAGCTAGAGAAATCCTGCTCGGTAGTGATTTTAGAAACCAAATATGAGCAACAGGACAAGCAAGATCTATATGCCCCATTCTTTCTCTTCTCACATTTGATTTAGTAACCTCGACTCCACATTTTTCGCAAATAATACCTCTAAATTTCATTCTTTTGTATTTTCCACACAAACATTCATAATCTTTTACTGGCCCAAAAATTCTAGAACAGAATAAGCCATCTTTTTCAGGTCTAAAGGTTCTGTAGTTGATTGTTTCAGGTTTTTTTATCTCACCATAAGACCAGGATTTAATTTTCTCAGGACTTGCTAGTGTTATCTTTATACTATCAAAATTATTTTCTTGTGTAATATTTTGATTTTCAAAATTTTTTGTTAAACTTTTTTCCATAATTAATTTAATTCTATATTTAATCCAAGTGCTCTAATTTCTTTAATTAAAACATTAAAAGACTCTGGAACACCTGACTCGAAATTATTATTACCTTTTACTATAGTCTCATAAACTTTGGTTCTACCAGCAACATCATCAGATTTTACGGTTAAAATTTCTTGTAAAGTGTAAGAAGCTCCATAAGCTTCTAATGCCCATACTTCCATTTCACCAAATCTTTGTCCGCCAAGCTGTGCTTTTCCACCAAGTGGTTGTTGTGTTACCAAGCTATATGGACCAGTAGACCTAGCATGAATTTTATCCTCTACAAGGTGGTTTAATTTGAGCATATAAATTATTCCAACAGTTACAGGTCTATCAAATCTTTCTCCTGTTTGACCGTTCCATAAATGCGTTTGGCCAGAATTAGGTAATTTAGCTAGATCTAACATTTTAGTTATATCTTCAGTGCTTGCGCCATCAAAAACTGGTGTAGCAATTGGTACTCCTTCGGATAAATTTTTAACCAATTCGGCTATCTCTTTATTGGATAATTTAGAGATAACTTCACTATAATAGGTCTTCCCGTAGATTGTTTCTAATTGTTCTTTAATTTTATTTATTTCTTTATCAAAGTTTTTTAAGTGTTTTTTTATCTGATCTCCAAGTTCTAGACATGACCATCCTAGATGTGTTTCTAAAATCTGTCCAACATTCATACGACTTGGTACGCCAAGTGGATTTAATACTATATCAACAGGTTTTCCATTTTCCATATATGGCATATCTTCGACTGGAACAATTTTACTCACTACACCTTTGTTACCGTGTCTACCAGCCATTTTATCACCTGGCATTAATCTTCTTTTTACAGCAACAAAAACTTTTACAACTTTCATTACTGTAGGTAATAAATCATCACCTTGCTGAATTTTAGTAACTTTGTCTTCAAATCTTAATTTTATATCTTCAGAGGCATTATCAAATTGATTTTGTAATTTTTCTAGATCAGTATTTAACTCATTTTTTTGCAAAGAAATTTTCCAAAGATCTTTTAAAGTAATATCTTCAAAATCATTTAAATTTAAAGTAGTTCCAGGTTTTAAATTTTTGAACTGTTTGTTTATACTTTGGCCGTTTAATAAATCTATAGCTCTAAGTTTGATGTTTCTATTTAATATTTCTTCTTCAACTTTTTTATCCTCTTGAACTGACTCTATTTCAGCACGTTCGATTGCTATGGATCTCTCATCTTTTTCTATACCGTGTCTGTTAAAAACTCTTACATCAATTACAACACCTGTGCTTCCTGAAGGTAACTTTAAAGAAGAGTCTCTTACATCAGTAGCTTTTTCACCAAATATTGATCTTAATAATTTTTCCTCAGGACTTGATGATGTTTCGCTTTTAGGAGTAACCTTACCGACTAAAATATCACCTGGTTTAACTTCTGCGCCTACATAAACAACTCCAGATTCATCAAGATTTCTTAAACTCTCCTCACTTACATTTGGTATATCTCTTGTAATTTCTTCTGCGCCAAGTTTTGTATCTCTAGCCATTGACTCGTACTCTTCAATATGAATTGAGGTGAAAACATCGTCTGTAACACATCTTTCTGAAATTAATATAGAATCTTCAAAATTGTATCCTTGCCAAGGCATAAAAGCTACTGTAACATTTTTACCTAACGCTAGTTCACCTAGTTTTGTTGCTGGACCATCTGCAATAATATCACCTTTTTTAATTTTATCTCCAACTTTGACCAACGGTTTTTGATTTATGCAGGTATTTTGATTAGATCTCTGAAATTTAGATAAATTATAAATGTCTACTGCAGACTGGGATAAATCCGTAACATCTGTTACTTTAACTACTATCCTTTTTCCGTCAATTTTATCAACAATACCATTTCTTTTAGCAACAATTGTTACTCCTGAGTCTAGAGCTACGTCAGATTCGATGCCTGTACCAACCAATGGTGACTCTGGTTTTAATAATGGAACAGCCTGCCTCATCATATTTGATCCCATAAGAGCTCTATTAGCATCATCATTCTCTAAAAATGGAATTAATGCTGCAGCAACAGACACTAATTGTTTAGGTGAAACATCTATAAATTCAATATTCTCTCTAGAAGATAATTCAAAATTTAAATTTTTTCTGCATGCGACTAATTCCTCTGCAAATGATCCATCTTTATTAAGAGCTGAATTAGCTTGAGCAATTGTATACTTTTCCTCCTCAATAGCAGAAAGATATATTATTTCTGAAGTAACTTTTCCTTTAATGACTTTTTTGTAAGGACTTTCTATATAACCGAATTTATTTACTCTACAATAAGTTGCCAAACTATTTATCAAACCAATATTTGGTCCTTCTGGGGTTTCAATTGGGCAAATTCTTCCATAGTGAGTTGGATGAACATCTCTAACTTCAAAACCAGCTCTTTCTCTTGTTAAACCACCAGGACCTAAAGCTGAAACTCTTCTTTTATGTGTTATCTCAGACAAAGGATTAGTCTGATCCATGAATTGAGATAGTTGAGATGTTGCAAAAAAGTCTTTTAAAGAGGTTGTGATTGGTTTAGCATTTATCAAATCTTGTGGCATAGCTGATTCTATTTCTAAAAAGGTAGACATTTTTTCTTTTACGGTTCTTTCCATTCTTAGAAGGCCAATTCTAAATTGGTTTTCAACTAGTTCACCTACTGATCTTACTCTTCTATTTCCCAAGTGATCAATATCATCAACCTCACCTTTACCATCTCTTAAATCCAACATGAATTTAATGATTGCTACAACATCTTGCGTTTCTAAAATAGTTTTTTTGGTACTTGTATCTAAATTTAATTTAGAATTAAGTTTTACTCTTCCCACTTCAGACAAATCATATCTTTCTTTTTTAAAATATAAGTTATTAAATATTTCTTCCGCTACTTCGACGGATGGGGCTTCGCCAGGTCTTAAAACTTTATAAATGTCATTCAGTGCATCTGTTTTATTAGCGTTTTTATCAACTTTGAGACTTTCTAAGATATAAGGACCTTTGTTAATCGGATCTATGTTTACAATATTAAGCTCTTTTTTGTTTTCAGATATAATTCTTTCTAATTGATCTTCTGTAATATCAAAGCCTGCAGCAATTAATATTTCGCCGTTATTATCTTTAATTTCTTTTCCAATATATTGGCCTATAATTTGATCGTTTGGTATAGCAATTTGGCTAAGACCGTTTTCTTTAAGTTTTTTTGCAATAACTACATTTAATTTCTCACCTTTTTTTAAAACAATTTTATTATTTTTTGCATTAATTAAATCATAAGATAGTTTAAGTGGTCTTTTATAATTATTTAGATCAAAGTCAGTAATCCAATTATTTGACTCTTTATTATATAAATAATTATTAGTGGAATAAAAAGTTTCAATTATTTTTTCCTTAGCGAAGCCTAATGCAAATAAAAAAGTGGTTATAGGGAGTTTTTTCTTTCTATCTATTCTAAAATACAAAATATCTTTCGGATCAAATTCAAAGTCAAGCCAAGATCCCCTTCCAGGAATAATTCGACAGTTAAAAAGAAGTTTTCCACTTGCATGAGTTTTTCCTTTGTCATGATCAAAGAATACTCCAGGACTTCTGTGCATTTGATTAACCACAACTCTTTCAACTCCATTAGTGATGAAAGTAGCGCTAGGAGTCATTAATGGAAGATCACCTATAAAAACTTCTTGTTCTTTTGCTGAAAGAATTTGTTTGGTATTGTTTTCTACATCTATATCATAAACTACTAATCTCAAATTTGCTTTAAGAGCAGCAGAGTAAGATAAACTTCGTTGTTTACATTCAATAACATCGAATTTTGGTTTTTCTAATTTATAAGAAATATATTCTAAAGTTGATTTATCATTTCCATCCTCTATTGGAAAAATACTTTTAAAAACTTTTTCTATACCTTTAGATAGGTCGCCTAATTGATCACTTAAAGTTTTTGATTTTAAAAATTCATTATATGAATTTTTTTGCACCTCAATAAGATTGGGTATAGATAAACCTTCAACTAATTTTCCAAAGTTTTTTCTAATATGTTTCTTTTGAGTAAAAGATAATTGCATCAAATATAATAAATTTCACTACAAAGCATACTTTGTAGTAAAATCCTGTCTTAAATTTTGTTTACTTTAATTCTACTTTAGCTCCAGCTGCTTCAAGTTTTTTCTTAAATTCTTCAGCATCTTTTTTAGCTACACCACCCTTAACTTCTTTTGGAGCTGCTTCCACTAAATCTTTTGCTTCTTTTAAACCTAAACCAGTTATCGCTCTTACTTCTTTAATTACATTTATTTTTTTATCACCAGCTGATGCTAAGAAAATTGAAAACTCAGATTGTTCTTCTCCAGCGGGGGCTGCTGCTCCACCTGCTGCTGCTGCTGCAACTGGGGCTGCTGCTGTAACTCCCCATTTTTCTTCAAGTTGTTTAGATAGCTCTGCTGCTTCAACCACTGTTAAAGAAGAAAGTTCATCTATGATTTTATTTAAGTCTGCCATTTTTAATCCTGTGATTTAATTTTTTAAACTCTTTGCGCGCGC
>Ga0209631_10006714_pt1 | contig 11786 bp, 10 predicted proteins | sample COG_08_FD_184752 | JGI IMG/M metagenome (GOLD analysis project Ga0209631, IMG submission 184752) | Pelagic Microbial community sample from North Sea - COGITO 998_met_08 (SPAdes) (version 2) | ecosystem: Environmental > Aquatic > Marine > Neritic zone/Coastal water | place: Helgoland, sampling... | reverse complement strand
ATAACCGCAGAGTCAGTTTCCAAAGCATTTGGACTAAAGTATGAAATACACAAAGAAGCTTATAAAATTTTAAAAGCATATTACAAACCAGGGGAATTTAATGAGGGCAGACAAAAAATGGTATGGATGCCTGAGAATGCAGAATTAATTTTAAATCCAACAAGTGGAGCCCCAGGCTTTAGTATTGAAAATGTTTTTTGTCTTCCCGGAGTTCCTTCAATATTAAAATCAATGCTGGGTGGTTTAAAAAATAGAATAGTAGGGGGAGAGCCAATTTTAAGTCACACAATTAGTTTAAGAACTGTTGAAAGTGAAATTGCAAACTCATTGACTAAAGTACAAGATAAAAACAAAGATGTAGAAATAGGAAGTTATCCATTTTTCCATGCTGGCAAACTTGGAGTATCGATAGTTATTCGTTCAGAAAATAAATCTAAAATCAAAAGCTGTAATGAACAAATTTTAGAATTTGTTGAACAAAAAAAAATTGAAATTGTAGACAGATAAATGCTTTACTTCGCTTACGGTAGTAATCTTCATCATTTTCAAATGAAGCGCAGATGTAAAGATAGTGTTTTTTTAAAAAAAATATATTTAAAAAATTTTAGATTAACTTTTAGAAGCAGATATAGAGCCGCAGATATAGAGCCAAAAAAAAATTCTATCGTTCAGGGAGGATTATTTGAAATATCTAAAAGTGATGAAAAAAAACTTGATGTTTATGAGGATTATCCAATTTTATACAAAAAATTTTATTTTTCATACTATGGGAAAAAAGTAATGACTTATACAATGGTTAAAAAATCACCATTTAAATTTCCCACTGAAAGATACCTTAATATAGTAAAACGTGGATATAAAGATTGTAATCTAGAAATGAAATTTTTAAATAGAGCTTTAGGTTTAAATAAATAATATAATTAAAAAACCCATAATGTTAAATAAAACAAACTTAAATACTGATAAAATATTTTTTATTTTATTGAGTTTGTTGTTTGTTTTAACAATTCAAATATTTGATATCTATAAGGGAAATGCAAATCACTTAATTCATTCAATTAAAGAATTTGAAGAAAATAAATTACAAAATGATTGGATTGCAAATCAAGAGCATCACCTTCCACTTTTTGCTTATTTTAATTACTTATTGATTAAAATTTTTTCTGTTAAGTCAATTTATTTTATACATTCAATATTATTAGCAATTTGTTCATTATTTTTATTTTTGATATCAAAAAATCTTTTTCCAAAATTAAAAATAAGAAATCTTTATATTATTTGGTTTTCTTTTTTTATATTTTTTTACCATGAAAACAGTTTTTTTTCAGGAGTAGCTGGACAAAGTGTTATTGACGCAGGTTATCAACCTGCAAGTTATGGGGTACTTTTTTTTATAGGAATTTATTTTTTTTTAATAGAAAAAAACTTTCTTTGTATTTTATTTATTTGTTTGGGAGCAAGTTTTCATCCAACATATGTTTTACATTCAGGTTTTTTGTTATTGGGAATTTTGGGGTATAATTTTTGGGCCAAAAAATATCTTAATTGTTTGAAAATTGTAATAATTTACTCATTATTAATTTTACCAATAACTTTATTCATAATTCTTAATTTTTTTACAATTGACAAAAACCTGATTTTAATTGGTCAGAAAATTTTGTTAGAGAGAATACCTCATCATGCTGATATTCATCATTGGCTAACATACAAAGATACATTTTTCTTTTTAACTTATTTTTACTCTCTTTATTTGATTAAAAACAATAATCGTTTTTTGATTTTCTTTACAATTTTTGGTTTTTGTCCAATTTTGCTAAGCATAACTCAATATTTTTTTAGTATAAATTCTTTAGCATTGGCCTTTCCCTGGAGATCCTCTGTTTTTATTACTCCAATCTCAACCATAATAATTTTATCACACTTTTTAGAGAAGATTAAATTAGAAGAATTTAGACTTAAGTTAGTTAGTTATTCTTTAATATTGCTAACCAGTGCCTTTTTTTTTATCAAATCCCATTACATAAAAGATCTTAACAATAATTTTAAGAATAAATTAGTTTTAACACAAGAAATTAAAAAGAATTTTGATCTAATTGATAGAATATTAATACCTACTCACTTATATCATGTTAGAATGAATTCAGGTCTTCCAATTTTCATTGATTGGAAACATCACGCATTTAGATATGATCAAATTATAGAATGGAAACAAAGATTAATTCTTGCTAATGAATTTTACACTAGTAATTCTGATAATGAAAAATTTAAAAAGTTAAAAAAAATTCAAGAAATTGAAAAAATTTCTCATATACTAATTAAAAGGAAAGAGTTAAAAGTAAGCTGTGTTGATCTTATTAATCACGAGGAGTTTGCACTTGTAAGTGCTGATGATTGTTATGAAAATAAATAAGACATATTCAGTTACGATAATTCTACCTATTCTGAATGAAATAAATTCGCTTAAAAAAACATTAAAAATTTTAAATAAGATCAATGTTAAAAAAGAGTTTTTAATAATTTATTCTAATAAGCTCACAGATAATAATGTCAAAGATGAAATATTAAAGTTAAAAAAAAGATATAAGAATATACGTTCTAAGCCACAGCAGAGACCCTTTGTCGGTGGTGCTATTGACCTAGGTATTAGATTATCAATAAAAAATTACATAGTTATAATGGCCTCAGATTTAGAAACAGACCCGAATGAATTAAACAACATGATTAACCTTAGTAAAAAAAATCCAAAATGTATTATTTCTGCTGATAGATGGATTGGTCAAAAAGGTTTTTCAAATTATGGTATTATAAAGTTTTTGGCTAATTTTTTTTTTCAGAAACTAATAAAACTCTTTTTCAGATATAATATTTTAGATTTTACTTTTGCATACCGACTTTATCCTAGGAGAGCATTAAAAGGATATAAGATTAAAGAGCTGAGACACGGATTTGCTTTAGAAATATTACTTTATCCTATAAAAAAAGGCTTTAAGGTTATTACATTGCCAGCAAAATGGAAAAAAAGAGTTGAAGGTAGTTCATCTATAACTATAAAAGGTTATATTTCTTATTTAAAAGTCCTTTTCAGTAATTTATGATTTATATAGCCACTACTACAATAAACAAGCCTACAAAAGCACTTAAACTTTTTGCAAAAAATAAGAATTGTAAGTTAATTGTGGCTTTAGACAAAAAATCAAAAAAATTTGATTTAAAAAATTCGATAGTTTTGAGCACAAAGTATCAAGAAAAAAAATGGCCAAAACTTTCAAAATTAGTTGGATGGAATTGTATTCAAAGAAGAAATTTTGCAATACTCGAGGCTTTTGAAAGAGGAGCAGAAGTAATAGCTTTAATAGATGATGATAATATCCCTTATAGCAACTGGTTTAAAAACATTTACATTAATAGACAAATTAAATGTAATGAAATTAAAACAAATAAAAAAATATTTGACCCAGTTGGATATACTAATCATCCTAATCTTTGGCATAGAGGCTTACCTTTGGAACTTGTAAACAATCGTAAATATAAAGCAGATAAAAAAAAACTGATTAAACCTGATATTCAAGCTAATTTTTGGAATGGAGATCCTGACATAGACGCCGTTTGTCGAATGATATTTAAACCAGAATGTAGTTTTAAAAAAAATTTATTTCCCTTTTTTTCCAAAAAAATATCTCCTTTTAATTCTCAAAATACTTTAATAGCGAGAAAGGTAATTAAAGATTATTTTTTGTTTCCACATATTGGAAGAATGGATGATATATGGGCTTCTTTTTATGTTACTTCTAAAAAATATAGTGTCTTGTATAATGAGCCAACTGTTTATCAGCAGAGAAATGTTCATAACTTGATTAAAGATTTTAAAGATGAATATATTGGCTACGTAAATTCATTAAAACTTGTAGAAAGTTTGTACAAAAATTCTGAAAATATTTATCATTTTCTCCCAAAAAAAAGTGCATTAGCTTTTGATGAATGGAAAAAAATTACAAATTAATAATATGAGTGTTTTAATATTTGGTGGCGCAGGATTTGTTGGCAGACATTACACGGAATATTTTTTAAAAAAAGGGAAATCTGTAGAAGTTATAGATAACCTAGCTCCTTTATCTGGAGGTATACATCCAAAAAAATGGAAATTATTTAATCCGTATAAATTTAAAAAAAAATTTAAATTTACTAATAAAGATTGTAGAAAATTTTTTAAAAACAGTTTTAATAAAAAATATCAACTTGTCATCAATTTAGCAGCTATTGTAGGAGGTAGAGAAGTTATCGAATATAATCCGCTTGCTGTTGCTGAAGATCTTGAGATAGATACTGCGTTTTGGAGATGGGCTGTTAAAAATAAAAAAAAAATTAAACATATAATTACTTACTCATCTAGTGCTGCTTACCCAGTTCACTTACAGAAAAGAAAAAATTACAGATTATTAAAAGAGACAGATATTGATTTTTCAAAAAATTTTTTAGGTAAACCTGATCTTTCATATGGTTGGGCAAAGTTGAATAATGAATATTTAGCTTTGCTTGCTTACGAAAAACATGGAATTAAAAATACAATTTTTAGACCCTTCTCAGGATATGGATCAGATCAAGATTTAAACTATCCTTTTCCAAGCATAGTTAAAAGAGCAATTAATCATGATCAAAATAAAGATTTTATAGTTTGGGGAAGTGGTTATCAAATGAGAGATTTTATACACATTAAAGATGTTGTTAGAGGATCTTTGTTGATATCAAGAAAATTAAAAAATGGAAAAGCTGTAAATTTATCTTCTGGTAATTTTTTAAGTTTTATCAAATTATCAAAAAAGATTTTAAACATATTAGGAAAGAAAAAAATTAATGTATTTGGAAATTCAACTAAACCCGAAGGGGTTTTCGCGAGAGGTGGATCAACAAATTTACAAAAAAAATTTGGATTTAAACCAAAAATATCTATTGAAAAGGGCATAAAAGACGCAATAGAATATTTTAATGAAAATAAATAACTTTGCATTATTCCACGAAATGATTAAATAAACGTTATGCTTGATAACCTACAATTAAATACAGAATCTGAAATTGATTTATCTTTAATTGTTTTAAATTTATTTTGTGCTTTTATAATTTCATTATTAATTAAGTTTCACTATAAAAAATGTTCAACAACTCTTACTAATAGAGAGGATTTTAGTAATATATTTCCATTCATAACATTAACCATTGTTTTGGTAATTTATATTGTTAAATCATCATTAGCACTTTCTCTTGGTCTTGTTGGTGCTTTATCAATTGTAAGATTTAGAACACCAATTAAAGAACCCGAAGAATTAGCATACTTATTCATATGTATAGCAGCAGGTCTTGGTTATGGAGCAAATCAAACTATTCCAACTACAGTTGCGGTAATATTAATACTATTATTAGTATATTTGTTAAAAATTAAAAAAGTTAGAACAACTAATAAAAATATATTTTTAAATTTAGAGATTGAGACAAATGATAAAAATACATCAGAAATATCAAAAAATATTAATCAAATTCTTAAATCAGAAAATGATAATTTTAATTTAATAAAACTTGATATTTCTAACGATATTTTTCAAGCAACTTATGTAATAAATATTAAAGATATAGATAATTTAGAGTTAATAAACAAATCTATACAATCAAAATATCCAGAGGTTAAGATTAATTTTGTTGATCAAAATCAAGTTCCTAATATTTAGTTTTAAAAATGAACAATTATAGAAGTGAAATAAAGTTTGTTTGTTATCAACATAATTATTTTCTTCTTAAAAATTGGATTAAACTTCATAAATTTAATTTTTTTAAAGAGTATGAGGATAGAAATGTGAATAATATTTATTTTGATTCATTTAATTATAAAGCATTTAATGATAATTTGTCAGGTTTACCCTCTAGATTAAAAGTAAGATATAGATGGTATGGAGAATTATTTTCAGAAAATAACACAAATGAAGGTTCTTTAGAATTTAAATTTAGAAAAAATATATATGGATATAAAAAAGTTTTCAAAATTAAAAATTTAACTTTAAGTTTGAATTCGAAATGGAGCGAGATTAAAAATAAAATTTTAAATGCACTAACACCAGAATATAAAATTCTCTATAATAGAAATTCTGAAAAAATATTAATAAATCAATATAAAAGAGAATACTTTATCAGTAAAAATAAAAAACTTAGGATTACACTTGATAAAAATATTAAAATTTTTGATCAAAGATTTACTTTTCAAAAACCAAATTTTAGATTTAAAAACTATACTCAAGATTATTCTGTAATGGAATTTAAATTCAATAAAGAAGATAAGATACTTTTAAATGATTTAGATATTAGCGTTCCAATTAAAGCTAGTAGAAATTCTAAATATATTAACGGTGTAAGATCGATTTTAGGTAAATAATGAAGTTTGTAAAAGAAAAAAAGTATAATTTAGGATCTAATTTATTTTTAAAACTTTTTTTAATAACTTTATTTTTTTTTATATTAGGAATTTGGACAGAAAAATATGATTTGTTCAAAAAACCAAGTGCTTTTTTTACAAAAATTTTTGAAAATTTTTACAGCAAAGTTGTATCTGAAGTTTATGATACGAAAGAAATTATAATTGATATTAATTATAAAAATTTTGAAAAAATCAAAAAAACTCGACAAATTGCATTAAGAAATGAATATCTTAGAGCATCGGACTCTAAATGGTCATCAGGAAATCTTGTTCACAACGATAAAAAAAATAAAATAAAAATAAGACTTAAGGGAATGTTAGGTGATCATTGGAAACATCCTTATAAATGGTCATTTTATATAAAGATAGATGATGATAATTCTTCTATATTTAATTTAAGACGGTTTACAATACAACCTCCAAAAACTCTAAACTATATTAACGAGTGGCTTTATATGAAAGCTCTAAAAAAAGAGGGGTTAATTTTTCATAGAACTGAATTTGTAGATTTAATAATAAATGGAAATAAATACGGTCTGTATACATTGCAGGAAAGAAGCATAAAAGAACTTGTCGAAAATAACAAGAGAAGAGAAGGGCCAGTTGTAGTTTTTTCAAATCAAGATAGATTAGATGAAGAAATAAATTTTTTCGATAACAATATAGATGCAAATAAAATCTCAGATTATTTTTGGAGATCACCTATTCAACCCATCCAATTTAAAAACTCTTATAAAGGAACTGTACAAGAAAAATATCTAAATAAAGCAGTTAGCCTTTTAGAACTATTTAGAGATAAAAAATTACAAGTTAATGAGGTTTTTGATTTAGATCAAATTGCGAAGGTAATGGCTTTGAAAGCGATTTTTGGATCAACTGAATTTGATGTTGATGATATGAAATTCTATTATAATCCTGTATCTAATTTAATTGAGCCAATTTCCAAAGAAGTTCACGCTGAACCTAAAAGATTCATAGCAGGATTTAATCCTTGGGTTTTTAAAACCAATAATCTTCGTTATCCTAGGCAAAAATCTTTTTTAAATTTATTCTATGATGATAAAATTTTTTATGAAAAATACCTTAAAGAATTAAATAATTATTCAAAAATTCAATATGTCTCTAATCTTATTGAGGAAAATAAATCTGAATTTGAAAAAATTAAAAGATTATTAAAGATAAATTTTCCTACTGAAGAAATATTTTTAATTGAAGATTTTGAAAAAGTTTCATCTTTTATTCAAAATACTCTTAACCCAGTTCAAAAACCATATTTTAACATACTAAAAATCTCCAAAAATATATTGGAGCTTAAAGTCACTAACACTCAAATATTACCTATCCAAATAACAGGAATTAATTTAGGAGATAAATCTTTGAATTTGCAATCTAATCTATTCATTAATGGTTTTGACTTAAGTAAAAAAGATTTTCAAAAAACATTTAAAATTGATTGTTTAACTTTGGAATGTAATAAAATTAATTTAGATAAAATTAAAATTAATTATAAAATTTTAGGACAAAATAGAATTTATTCTAATTCTATAAAATTTTGGAATAATGATTTAAAAGTTGATACATTTAATTCTAATATTAATGAGATATCATTACTATTAAAAAAGTATACTTTTATTAAAAAAATTGAAAATCATTTGATAATAGATGGACACGATTGGAAAATAAATGAAAGAATTATTATTCCTAAAAATTATAAATTAATTATTAAAAACAGTTCGATTAAATTTTCAGAAAATGGACAATTAATTTCTTTTTCACCTATTCACATCGAAGGTACTAAAGAAAATCAAGTAGTCATTAGTTCTGAAAATAATTCTACACAAAATAATGGAAATGGTATTTTAGTTATTAACACGAAAGAGAAATCTTTTTTAAATTATGTTTTATTTAAAGATCTATCAGCACCAAATTTAATCTCAGGAATAGGTTTACTTGGTTCAATAAATTTTTATGAAGCAGATGTTAAAATTTCTAACACAAGTTTTTATAATAATTCAGTTGGTGATGATTATATCAATATCATTAGATCAAATTTTTTAATTGAAAATTCATATTTTGAGAATGCCAATTCTGATGCTATCGATATAGACTTTAGCCAAGGTTCTATTTTAAATTCTAAATTTTTAATGAGTAAAAATGATGCAATAGATTTTTCAGGTAGCGAAGTTAATTTGAAGGACATTTATATAAATGGATCTGGTGATAAAGGAATTAGTGTTGGCGAAGGGAGTATTGTAAATGCTAAGAATATTTTTATTGAAAATTCAAATATTGGCATAGCCAGTAAAGATAAAAGTGATGTTTATTTAGATAATATTACAATTGATAATGTTTTTATTGGTTTAGCTGCATATATAAAAAAAGTAGAATATGGATCACCTAAAATTAAAGGTTTAAATATAAAGTTATCTAATTATCAGCATGATTATGTCGCTGATTTAAATGCACAAATAAAGATCAATGACTCAAAAATTGAGAGTATTAATTGTAAAGAAAATCTTGAGATTTGTAATTTTTAGATTATTTATAGAAAAAGATTAATTAGTACCCTTTAGAGACTAATTTTAGATAAAATCCTCTAATTATTTGAAGAATCGTCAATTTATTAACTCTAAATTAATCCTTAAAATATGGATTTTTTGTTGCAATAATACAACACAATTACTTAAATTAATACTTAGATCAATAAAACTCAGGTTTTGTTTGTAATATAGACATTTATGGTTATAGAGTCGCCTTATTACGTAAATTAATTTTTAAAAATTAAGGATAATACAATGAAGAAAATACTATCTATATTATTCGGAGCTAGCTTAGTTTTAGCTACATCTGCGCAAGCCGGAGGTGTGTTTGGAATTAAGTACGGTACTGGAGAATTGGACGCGACTAAAAATGCTTACACTGCTGGTTCAACTACTTATGCAGCTGCAAGCAAAGCTAAAGACAACGAGTATGGTGCAATATTTGCTGAATTAGAAATTCCTGCAGTAGATGGTTTATCTCTAGGTTTAGAGGTAATTCCTTTTACAGCTACTATAATGCTAGAGAATGCTAAAGAAGCAATGACAGGTGCTGAACTTAGTGATCACAAAACCTTTTATGCCCAATACATGTACAGTATGGGAAATGGTGGAGTGTACGTAAAAGCTGGTTACGCATCTGCTGATATCGGTTCTGTAACTCAAACTGCAAGTAGTTCTGTCGCAGGAGATACTACAGTTAACTCGCAAGATGATTCAATGAGTGGTCCTATGATTGGAATTGGTTTCCAAACTAACGAACTTTATGAAGGTATTGTTGCGAGACTTGAAGCTACTTACACAGACTATGATGATGTTAGTATTACAACTACTTCAAATGGTTCTGCAAGTGTTAAGAAGACTGCTGAAGCTGAGTTAACAACTTTCTCTGTATCTATAGCTAAATCATTTTAGTTAAAGAATTAGAATAATTAAAAAAAGGCCCGTATGGGCCTTTTTTTTTACTTAAATTTATTTATTTTAATATCTAATTTTGATTTAATTAAATTTTTAACCTCATTCCATTCATTGAAATTTTTTTGTTTAAATATTTTTAAAGATGAATATGGATTTATTTTGTTAAAGTCTTCCCATCTCCAATCAGAATATAAACTCATCATAGCCCATGTTTCTTTATTTAAAACAGATGATAAGTGTAATATAGAGGTATCAGCAGAAATTACTAAATCTAAATTATTAATAACTGATGCTATTTCATCTAATTTAAATTTACCACAATCATTTAATTTTAGTTTTTCAAAGAGCTCTAAATCTCTATCCCAAATTTCATTTTGTAAACAATAAAAATTTGCATCTAATTCTAATATTTCTTGAAATATCTTTAACGGAACAGATCTATAAGGTTCATTAGGACCATTAAATGATCCAGACCAAGCTACACCAACATTAAGTTTAGAATTTTTTATTTGATTTTTCCATTTAAGATCTAATTCTTTATTAGATTGGATCAAATTATCTTTAAATTCTATTTTTTCTTTGTAGAAAAATTTTATTAAAGATCCTAAAGCAATCTTAAAATCATATTTTTTATTCTTACTGTTTTCAATAGTTTCAATCGATAAATTTTTAATATCTTTTTTGAACAAATTTTTAATATTTTTTTGAACAACAAAGGTAATTGCACCAGCTTTTTTACCTAAAGGAATTAAATACTTCGAAAATTGAATAGTGTCTCCCAATCCTTGTTCATTAAAAACAACAATATTTTTTTTATCAATTTTTTCTCCAGACCATTCTTGTATATCTTTAAAAAAATCAACTTTTTTGGAATTTCTATACTCATAATACTTCCATCCTTCATCAAAATTACCTTCATAAAGAGATCTAAGACCTAGATAATTATATAGTTCAGGGTTTTCTTTAATTTGAGATTTTGATTGTTTTAAAAGTTCATTCCCTTTTTCATTTTCACCAATATTAAAGTATAAGCGCAAAAGCGTAATTAGAAACTTTGGTTTATCTTTATTTTTTTCAAGAATTTTTATTGCGTCAACAATTTTGTTTTTAAGAATTAAATATTCAGTTTTATTTAAGATAAATTCTATAAAGTTTTCATCAACTTCTTTTGCTTTTAGGTAAAATTTATCAGCATTAGTAATGTCTCTTAATTTAATGTAGCAATTTAAGGTATTATTTAAAATTATTTTATCTTCTCCAAAAGATATTGCTTTTAGAAAATAATCTAAAGAAATTTTTGGCTTATTTTTTTTAAGGTGTATACACCCGATATTGTTAAGTGCTTTTTTTTTATCTTGACCATCATTATTTACATAAATTTCGTAATACTTAATTGCTTCATCTAAATTATTATTAAGTTCAAATGCATATGCTAATTGATAATTATATTGATTATTTAATGGATCACTTTTAATAAGTTTTTTGGAATAAAATAGTAGATCTTTAAAATTATTTTTTTTTAAGCAAATTGAGTATAAATTTTTTATTGGTTCTTCAAATTTTTCATCAATCTTTGATGAACTTAAAAAATTAGTTTCCGCTAAATCTAGATTGTTTTTTAATAAGTGAATAACACCTATAAAATTGAGAATTATGTGCTTGTTTTTATTATTTTGAGTCGACTCACATAGCTCTAAAGCTTTATCGAGATTTCTTTGTTGAATTTGTTCAACTATATCTTTTAATTCAGTCATTGTTTTACTTTTAATAATACTAATAAATTAAAAAAATTTTACTTATTCCTCTTGTTCAATTATAAATATTAGCATAAATACTCATGAAATTCATTAATGCCCTCGTGGTGAAATTGGTAG
>Ga0209631_10006712_pt1 | contig 11787 bp, 9 predicted proteins | sample COG_08_FD_184752 | JGI IMG/M metagenome (GOLD analysis project Ga0209631, IMG submission 184752) | Pelagic Microbial community sample from North Sea - COGITO 998_met_08 (SPAdes) (version 2) | ecosystem: Environmental > Aquatic > Marine > Neritic zone/Coastal water | place: Helgoland, sampling... | reverse complement strand
AGGCTTTAGTGTTAATTCTGAAAACTTGAATATTCAGCAGTCAATGGGTAGAGACAATCTGTGGTTTTTTGTAGATTCAGTTGTTCAGTTAGTTAATACTAATACACCAAATAAAGAATTATATATATTAAGTGATTTACCTGTAAAGCCACCGTCAAATTTTATAAACAATTATAACGAATGGCAATTTTACTTTAATAAAAATGAAAAATCCTTAAATAATATTTCTATAAATACAGTTTCCACTGTAAACCAAATGAAGCTACCAAATCACCTTCTTAAATTAAATACGAGAATTGAAAATTCCAGCATTATAGAAACTAGAAATATTCCAATTGAGCTTTATTTAAATGAAGATAGGATTGGTCAAATTATTTCAAGCTTTATGCCTAATCGATCTAAGGATTTTATGTTTCAGGCATATCACGGTAAAAGTGGAACAATTAAAGGTAGAATTGAAATAACCGAAGATGACTTCACTTTTGATAATGTAAAAACTTTTGAAATGTATATTCCTGAAAGAATTTCTTGCAAAGTGATTGCATCCGATATCAGTAGATCTTCGTTGATTAAAACTGCTTTGGAGTCAATTAGTGGTAAAGATAGGCTCTTAGATATCGAATTAAGAGAAATGCCTTCAATTGATATGCTTTCTCTTGATCAGACCGATGTTTTATTTTTACTTGACCCTGCTTATATATCTGCTAAAGCTGTTCAAACATTAAAAGTTTTTTTACAAAAGGGTGGTTCAATATTTTGGATAAGCGGACAAAATTACAGCAACTTTAATAGTGAAATTTTAGCAAACCTAAATCTACCTATTTTTCAAAAACTTGTTTCTACAGATTCAGACTCTTACTTTACAACAAGCATAGCTAATAGAGATAACCCGATTCTTCAAGAGCTAAACTTGAGAGAGCCAAAATCATCATTGCCTAAAGTTTATAAATACAACCAGGTTAAAACAGGAAAATATCAAAATCAAATTATTACATTAAATAATAACGATCCTCTTTTGATAGAAATTGAATCAAACTCTAGTCAGATTCTTTTTTTAACCTCACCAATAGATCTTGAGTGGAATAATTTTGGATTAAAAGGTCTTATTGTGCCTCTACTGCATCGCTCAATTATTTTAAGTGCGGCTGATGAATTTAATACCGCATCAGTTGAAGTGGGGTTTACTAAAAAAGTGAAGGTCCCAAGTAAACTTATAAATAAAAAATGGAAATTAATAACTCCAAGCAAAAAAGAGGTACTTGTAATTCCTAATTACAAAAAAGAGCGTTTAGATATCAGCTTCACCAATGAATTAGGCTCTTATGATGTTCTTGTTGATGATAATTTTTTTACTGCATTTTCAACACATCTCTCAGAATTTGAATCTCCAAAAATCCGAGCAGATATTAGTGAAATGCTTAATGATTTTGACAATAACAACGCAAGTATTTTATCTGAAGATCAAGATGTAGTCAATTCAATCAAGTCTCAGCGTCACGGAAAGTCTTTATGGAGAATTTTTTTAATTATTGCGATTTCTTTATTCTTAATTGAATCAATATTGAGTAGGCCGCTTCAAAAAGGAATATAATAATTGATTGAAAAAAAAGAATCTAGAATTTCTATAGAAGATGCTTTCTTAGTTGGAGTAGTATTTGGAAATCTTAGTTCTGAAAAAGTTAACGAACACCTTGAGGAGCTTCAGCTTCTAGCAAAAACTGCAGGCGCGAACGTAGTTCATAGTTATACTCAAAAACTAAGCAAGATTAATCCTTCATTTTTTATAGGCCCAGGAAAAGCTCAGCTTATTATAGAACATGCAAAGAGCCTTAATGTTAAATTGATAATTTTTGATGATGAGTTGAGTCCAGCGCAAATCAAAAATTATTCTAATTTATCTAAGAGTATTAAGGTCATTGATAGAAGTTCCCTTATTCTAGAAATATTTTCACAGCACGCTAAAACAAAAGAAGCAAAAACCCAGGTTGAGCTAGCTCAACTAGAGTATATGCTACCAAAACTTACAAGAGCTTGGACTCATCTAGAGAGGCAAATGGGTGGAATTGGCACTAGAGCTGGAGCAGGTGAAACGCAAATTGAAGTCGATAGAAGATTAGTCAGAACGAGAATATCTAACCTCAAAAAAGAATTAAGCAAAATAGACAAAGAAAGAGAAACGCAAAGAAAAAAGAGAAAAGAAAATTACAAGGTTGCCTTGACGGGGTATACTAATGCAGGAAAATCAACATTAATGAAAGCTTTATCTGGATCTGATGTATTTATTCAAGATCAATTGTTCGCGACTCTAGATACAACAATCCGCTCAGTTGAAATAGATAAAAGTCACTCAGTCTTACTAAGTGACACTGTTGGGTTTATAAGAAAATTACCGCATAATCTCGTTGCTAGTTTTAGAAGTACATTAAAAGAAGTTGTAGATTCAAATCTTATCCTTATTGTATTAGACGCGTCTAGTGAATACATAGACGACCATTATAAGACTATCATAGATGTCCTTAATGATATAGGAGCAAAAAACGTAACTCAAATTGTTTTAAACAAGATCGATTTAGTTAAGTCTAAAACCAGATTTAAATTTTTAAAAAATCTTTTTCCTGGCGGAATTTACGTGTCTGCTTTAGATCGATTGAGGATTGACTCTTTAAAAAAATCTATTCTTGTGGAAATGGATAAAAATCACATTACAATTGAATTGCAGCTACCTTACGACGAGCCAAAAAAGATTGCTTTTTCTCAGCAAGGGGTTGAAATAGTTAAAAAGGACTATAAAACCGATTATGTTTATTTAAAAATAAGAGGGTCAATTAGAAGAATTGATCAAATTAAAATTATGGTTAAAAAACAAAAAACCCCGAATTAACGGGGTTTTTTTCTTACTAAAGAATTGATTTCAGGATCCGTATAAACACGGTAGAGCTCTCTGATTCTAGCAAACTTCCTTCATCCAACAAAGGAAAGGCCTGTTTTTTAGATACAGAAGTTTGACTCAAGGATAAAGTTGAAGATCCTGAAATTCAAAGACCATAGTAAGAATTTTAAATAACTATAAATTTTAAGGTTTTGCTCTTTAAATCAAAAGAAATTGATTTAGTTGTTTTTTAATTCACCTTCAGAAGAAGCAACCGCAACTGCCACACTTGCATCTCCAGTAACATTTGTTACAGTTCGAAGCATATCTAAAATCCTGTCAACACCTAGAATTAAAGCTATTCCTGCGCTAGGTACAGAAATTGCTTCAAGTATAATAACTAACATAATTACACCTGCTCCAGGAACAGCTGCTGTACCAATGGATGCAAGTACAGCTGTTAATACAATTGTTAATTGAGCTCCTAAGGTAAGGTCCATTCCAAGTGTTTGAGCAATGAATACTGCAGCAACGGCTTGATATAAAGCTGTTCCATCCATATTTATGGTAGCTCCCAATGGCAATACAAAAGACGAAACTTCTTCTGAAACACCTAATTTTTCTTCACACCTTTCCATGGTTACGGGTAGAGTTGCGCCACTAGAACTCGTTGAAAATGCGAGAAGTTGGGCTGGAGCGAGTCCTTGGTAGAATTTCTTAAGGGGCATCTTTGAAAACAATTTCAATACTATTGTATATGTTACGAGTGTTTGAAATGTCAGGCCAACAATAACAGCAAACATATAAAAACCAAGTGCGCCCAAAAGTTCTAAAACATTACTTATGTTATTTCCAGCTATTGATGTAATTGTATCAGCTATTAAGGCAAAAACACCGTATGGCGCCAAAAACATAATATTATCAACAAGCTTAATAACAAGCTCATTAATTCCTTCAAAAAAATCAAGAACCGGTTTAGCTTTACTGTCTTTAATTTGAATGAGCGCGATACCAATTATAATTGCCACAAACACCACTTGAAGCATATTTCTATTATTTGAGGCAGAATTAAAAAAGTTACTGGGAACCATATCTACTATTGGTTGCAGGGCACTTCTTTCCTTTACTTCTCCTGCAGCTTCGACTCTTCCTGATACTGAAGACTGATATGTTTCTTGAAGTTTTAATTTCATGTCATCCGGAACAGTAGCGCCAGGCTGAAGAAGGTTAACTGAAAGTAGACCAATTGTAACTGCAACGGTTGTTGTCGCAATGTAAATTGAAATAGTTCTACCCCCTATCCTGGATAGTTTTTTTAAATCAGAAAGTGAGGCTACACCCGTAATTAGCGAAGAAAGAACAAGGGGTACAGCTATAAGCTTAAGAAGGTTTATAAATATTGTGCCAAAAGGTGAAATCCAATTTGAAACAAATATACCCCATCCTTGTGTGGCTGCAAATACCCCAAAGAAAACCCCTAGGACAAGTCCAATAATTATTTTCCAGTGTAATTCAAGTTTTATCATTTAATTAAAGTGTAACTATTTCTTTTAATATTAAAAATCAATATAGTTAATATCAATCTTAAACAACTTATCAATAATAATATTAGAATTAAAATTAACTTTAAATACTTTTAATTACTAACTTTCTACCATTAATGATATACTTATCAATAATTCTAATTTATCTTTTTACTCTAGTTGCCCTAGGTACGTATAAGGCTAAAAAAATTAAAACTCAGTCTGATTTTGCTGTTGCTGGCAGAACATTAGCTCCATGGGTTTTGGTAGGTACAATGCTTGCAACATGGATGGGTACGGGCTCAATTCTTGGTAATGCGGGAAAAGCTTACGAAACGGGTTTAGCCGCATTAATTTTGCCTCTTGGCGGTGTTTTAGGGGTGGTTGTATTAACCCAAATTGCTGGAAAAGTCAGAGCATATGAGAAGTTTACGGTTCCTGAGATTTTAGGGGATAGGTTTGGCGAAGTAACAAGAACTCTTTCCGTTGTTGCTCTTGTGATTGCATATATGGTTATAGTTAGCTATCAATACAATGCAGGTGGTGCAGTAATACATACAGTCTTAAAAGATGTTTTGCTTGATAGCTCTGGGCACCCCTTAATTTCGGTTGAAGTTGGAACAATTATTGCAGCAATATTTATTATTTTTTATACAATGCTTGCTGGGTTGGTTAGTGTAGCATACACTGATGTTGCAAACGGTATAATTATAATGATATCATTTATTATAGCAATTCCAATTTTTTTTGTTAAAGCGGGAGGATTAGAAGGTATGGCTGTTTCATTTGCTGAAATGAATAAAGATAGTCACATGAGCTTTTGGGGGGTTTATTCATCCATGGATATAATAAATTTTTGTCTTCCATCTTTTTTATTGATTATGGGCGATGCGAATATGTATCAAAGGTTTTTTGCAAGCAAAGACGCAAAAGGGGCAAAATCTGCAACTAAAACTCTAATTATAGCTGTACTTATAGCTGAATTAATGATCATTGTTGCTGCCTGGATTGCATCAAGCATGATACCTGACGCTGAAGTAGGTAAGTATGTTTTAATATATGCCTCTCATGAATTTTTACCTCCTTTCATTGGTGCAATTATGATGACAACGATAGTTGGTATTATAATTTCAACAGCTGATAGCTATTTATTGGTTCCAACAACAACTCTTATGAGAGATATATATCTTAATTATTTTAACAAAAACGCTAATCAAAAAATGATTGTTTTTTTAAGCAGAGTATTGGTAATTGTGCTAGGTATTATAGCTTATGTTGTTTCTTTGGGTTTTGCAAAATCAGCAGGATTTTTTGAAAGAGCTTTATATGCCTACACAATCTATGGGGCAGCAATTACCCCGAGTCTAGTTGCGGCACTTTTCTGGAAAAGCGCTACAAAAGAAGGTGCAATAACATCGATCTTAGTTGGCACCCTAACAACACTTTTGTGGAAAGAATCATCGTTTATTCAGAATATTGTACCTATTAACGTTTATGGAAGCATGGACGAAGTTCTGCCTGCGATAACATTTTCTGTGATTTCGCTTATCGTTGTTAGTTTACTTACTAAACAAAAAGCATCAAAAAAAAATTAATCTAATATTCGCCTGTAATACTCAAACTTCTTTCCAGTGCCTTGCCAATTTTCCACTTCATTTATTAGTTCAATTTTCCCATTAAAATTTGATGAAACACCTTTTGCGACATGCCCTGTAATATATTTGATATGAGATAACTTATCTGCTTTACTTAAAAAAACTTTTTTTAGCATTTTTGCATAGCCATTTTTTCTAAATTCATTCAAAATGACAAAAGCATAAGTATATAACGTATTTTTTTTGCCATAATTTTTCTCAGTTCTTACCCAGGGTTCCTGCGGTAAGGCTTCAATTGGTATGCCAACTATATATCCGATAATTTCTTTCCTGTATCGAGCAATGAAAGGAAGAGACTCGGGATGATTGAAATATTTCATGACAGTATTTTTAGTAAGCACAGAACGAGAACCATAAATTTTTTCTAAAGACCTTGAAACCGCAATTAACCCTTCAAAGTCTTTATCAAGAGCTTCTATCAGGTATTCAATTTGAAAAACACCGCTAGATGCTATAACTGTTGAAGATGAATTCATTTATCCTAACAAAAATTAAGTTTATTAAGTTAAAAATAAAGCAAAAATCATTACTTATAATTAATTAATTCCCTTTTTGAGGTTCTCTTTATATAGAACTAAATTTGATCTATGAATTCATTTAATTCTCAACTTGCAAAAGCAGTAAAAAATAAAAAAAGTCACTTGTGCATTGGTCTGGACATTAATCCTGAAGGCTTAAATAGAAATAATGCTTCAATAAACGATTTAAAAACTCACACACAAAAAGTTATTTCTGCTACAGAAGACTTAGCGGTGGCTTTCAAGCCAAACCTGGGTTTTTATGAAAGGTGGGGCTCTACGGGCTTTGAGTGGCTTGAAGAAACAATGTGTCTTTTTGAAGAAGATACGATAGTAATTGGTGACGCTAAGCGTGGTGATATTGGAAACACTGCAAAACAATATGCAAAAAGTCTTTTTAGTCACTTCGGTTTTAATGCGGTCACTCTTAATCCTTATATGGGCTTTGATTCTATAGAGCCTTTTATATCAGATCCAAAAAAAGGCGTATTTATTTTATGCAAGACATCAAACCCTTCAGCCTCGGATTTTCAAAATTTAACAAACAACGGTGAAAAGATGTTTGAATTAGTTGCTAGGAAAAGCTTTAGTTGGAATAAAAACGAGAATGTAGGTTTAGTGGTTGGGGCAACTGTTCCAGAGCAGATAATTGAAGTAAGGAGGCATGCACCAGGCTTACCATTTCTTATTCCTGGTGTTGGGGCACAAGGAGGAAGTCTTGGGAAAAGCATGAAATATGGAAACAAAGATGGAATTTCAGTAATAAATGTCTCAAGAAGTATTATTTTCTCGTCTGATTTAAGTGAAAAATCAATACGTTCTTCAGCAAAAGATTACGTAGATAAAATGAGAGAATTAGTTAATGAACAGTGATAAATATATTAAAATTTTCAAAGATTCAGGTGCGCTTCTTGATGGGCATTTTGTTTTGACATCAGGGAGGCATAGCTCTTCATATTTTCAATGTGCAAAATTATTGCAATACCCAAAATATCTTGAATTATTTTCCAGAAATATAGCTGATTACTTCAAAGACAGTGAAATTGACTTAGTCATTTCACCTGCTGTTGGAGGTATTGTATTAGGAACTGAGATTGGCAGAGTGCTACAAAAGCGCACAGTTTTTGCTGAACGAGTTGATGGAAAAATGAAAATGAGAAGAGGTTTTGAGATAAAATTAAACGAGAAAGTTCTTATTGTTGAGGACGTTATTACAACTGGAGGCTCCGTAAAAGAAGTTATGAATTTAGTAGAAAAATTTGGAGGTAATATTGTAGGAGTTGGTGTTATTGTTGATAGAAGTAGTGGATCCGTTGTACTTCACGATAATCAATTATCGCTAGCGTCCCTAGAAGTCAAAAGCTATAGCCCAAGTGACGTTCCCCCTGAATTAAAAACCATACCAGTAGAAAAACCAGGAAGCAGGAGTTTAGTTAAATGAAAAAAACATTATTAATTATTTTTGGAGTAATATTTATGAGTTGTGCAAAAGAAGATAAAGTTGCAATAATATCAACCCAGTATGGAGATATGGTTGTTGAATTCTATGAAGAAATTGCCCCCATGCACGTTGAAAGCTTTATGGTTCTCGCTGATGATGAGTATTTTGATAATACCGCATTTCATCGCGTTATACCAGGTTTTGTGATTCAGGGCGGAGATCCTAATTCTAAAGGAGATAATAGAATGCGCTGGGGTTCTGGCGGAAGAGCAGGTAAATATTTTGGCATTGGCAATGAAAGCGATAATAAAACTTGGAAGATTCCAGCCGAGTTCAATGATAAAAAACATGTTAAGGGTACTCTATCAATGGCTAGAAGCAATGTCCCTAATAGCGCTGGTAGTCAATTTTTTATTTGTCATGCCGAAACTCCTCAATTAGATAATCAGTATACGGTTTTTGGTCAAGTAATCCAGGGGTTGGACATTATAGATCAAATTGTCTATTCTGACACTCCTCGAAAGCAGAATTCTGGGTATCGTGGACCTGACGCAGATTATCCTTTTGAGAAAGTTGTAATGAAAGTGAAGCTCGTCAATAGAAGTGATGCTGATACCAAATAAGGAACTATTTTTTATCTCTATCATTTATATTTTAAAAGATAATTATAGACAAATTTTTAAATGATCCGAAAAAGTATTACCATTTTATTCTTTCTCTTTAGTTTAGGCTGGTCGCAGTTCGAAACGCCAGTTTCTCTTAGCGCTTCCCTGAAAGAGGATGTTCGATCAGGAGAAGTGGCTACAATAATTGTTAAGGCTGAAATGGACAAAGAGTGGAGGATCTATGCATTAAGAGATCAAGGCAAAGGACCTGTGGCTTCTAAAGTTACTGTCTCCAGTGATATTATTGATGACATAGGTATGGTTTTAGAAAAGGAGCCGAAAGTCAAGTATGATGATGCTTTTGAAACTACAACAAGAACTCACCATGGGGGCACATCTTTTCAAGCGCCTTTTTTAGTTAAAAAGGGCATTTTCCCTGGTGAGTACGATGTTCAAGTATCGGTTTTATATCAAGTATGCAATGCAACATTGTGTTATCCTCCTAACAGGGAATCCTTAGATCTAAAAGTAAATATTACTGAAGGCCTACCCAGGGACGGGTATAGGGATATGGAGCTAGAGCCTGATTCTGTTCTTGATAGCTCTGGAAATATCAATTTAGATGCCGCCATAATGGAAGGATTTTTCCCGTTTATCTTACTCGCTCTTTCTATGGGGTTTTTAGCCTTACTAACTCCATGTGTTTTCCCAATGATACCTATTACCGTATCTTTTTTTATAAAACGCGGAGAATCAAAAAAAGGATCACCTTTATCTAATGCGTTAATTTATGCAGGAGGTATTGTTGCCACTTTTTCACTGCTTGGTTTTGTCCTTGCACTAACATTAGGAGCATCAGGAGCAAATCAGTTAGCCGCAAACCCATGGGTAAATCTATTTATTGCCTCGTTATTCATATATTTTGCTTTTTCGTTATTTGGCATGTACGAAATAGATATTCCAGATAAGCTTAAGCAGTTCTCCCTGCGTCAAGAAAGCAGAGATGGTGTTATTGGTACAATATTTATGGCTGTCACATTTACACTTACAAGCTTTACTTGTACTGTTCAGTTTGTGGGGTTATTGCTGGTTGCTGCTTCGCAAGGTCAGTGGTTTTGGCCAATGATCGGAATGATAGTTTTTAGCTCAGCCTTTGCATCGCCCTTTTTTCTTCTTGCTCTTTTCCCTCAATACCTTGCAAATCTACCAAAATCTGGAGGGTGGCTAAATTCAACAAAAGTAGTGATGGGATTTCTAGAAATGGCTGCGGCTTTTAAGTTTATAAGCAATACTGATTTAGTTTGGGGGTGGGGATTCTTCTCTCATAATATAGTTTTAGCTATATGGGCAATCTTAATGATTCTTTGTGGAATGTATTTACTTGGAAAAATTAGATTCCCTCATGATTCACCAGTTGAATTTTTAAGCGCTGGTAGATTGACATTAAGCATGGCTTTTCTCGTTTTCGGTTTTTATTTAACTTCAGGACTTTATGGGCAGCGTTTGCATGGATTGATCTATTCGTATCTACCGCCTCAAATGAATTTAGATGCATCTGGAAACTCTTCGAATAAATACTCATACCATGAGGGTTTAACATGGTATAAAGATTTAAATAAAGCATTTGAAGTTTCAAGCTTATCGGGACAACCGATTTTCGTAGATTTTACTGGCTATACATGCACAAATTGCAGGTGGATGGAGGTAAATGTTTTTGTAAAGCCCGAAATCAAAGAAAGGTTTGAAAAGATGACATTAGTTCAACTGTATACGGATGGAGGGCCAAATCATAAGGAAAATCAAATTTATGAAATTGACAGATTTGGAACTGCAGCATTGCCTTATTATGTTATCTTGAGCCCAAATGATGAAGTTATTAGTACATTTCCTGGAATGACAAGGAACATTAATGACTTTATTGATTTTTTAGACTCTGGACTTGAGGGGTGATCAATATGAAGATGACAAAAGCACTTATGTTCGTTTGCGCTATTTCAAGCTATAGCTGTCAAAAAACGCAATCTTTAAATGAAGTAAGTCAGTCTACAAATCTTTCAATAAAGCCTAAGAATAACAAGCAACCCCAAAGACCAAGTTATGCTATTAAGGCTCCCGATTTTAAACTTAGAACTGTAAAAGGAAAATTGGTTAACCTAAGTGATTATAGAGGAAAAGTTATTTTATTAAATTTTTGGGGGACCTGGTGTGGTCCATGCCTTCAGGAAATACCAGACTTTAATAAACTCTATTCAAAATACAATAAAAATGGGCTCGAAATACTCGGAATAACTGTGCCTCGATCCGGAACGTCTGACTCGGATAAAGAATTAATTAAGTTTATGAAGCGTTGGGATATGGACTACACTATCTTAAAAGATATTAATGGTTATGAAACTCAAATGGTAATGATTGAGTACGGACAAACTCTTGGAAGGCCTATTACTGGAGTTCCCACAACACTAATTATAGATCGCGATGGCTACATTGTCAGAGGCTATGTTGGGCCAAGATCAGAAGCTGTTTTATATAACGACCTCAAGCCGTATCTCTAAAATAATCTGGAACATTAAATTCAATTTTACATTAAATCTCTGAACCAATGAAATGAGTACCATGAAAAGATTATCTGTTTTTACCTATTTATGCTTTTTCTTGCTAACGCCTTCTTTTTCTCAAAATGCAATTTTAAAACAGTTTAGTGATCAATTTGCCGATATTGCTGAAAAAGTAAATCCTGCGGTTGTAACGATTTTAACCGAAAAGAAAGTTGACCTCAGTCAATCAAATAAAAACACACCTCAAGAAGATCTTTTTAGATTTTATTTTAACCAGCCCCGCCAGAGAGAGTACAAATCTTCAGCGTTAGGTTCAGGGGTGATTATTGATGCAAAAAATGGATATATAATTACAAATAATCATGTCGTTGAAGACGTTGATGAAATAACTGTCCGACTCTTGAATAAATCTGAATACAAAGCGTCAATTATTGGTAAGGACCCTAAATCAGATCTTGCTGTAATAAAAATAAAAGCTAAGAATTTATCAGATATTAATCTTGGAGATTCTGATAAGCTTCGAGTGGGCGAATGGGTAATAGCTGTAGGAAGTCCTTTTTCTGCTAACCTGAGCCATACTGTAACCGCGGGAATAGTCTCTGCAAAAGGTAGAGGCAATAT
>Ga0209631_10006709_pt1 | contig 11788 bp, 14 predicted proteins | sample COG_08_FD_184752 | JGI IMG/M metagenome (GOLD analysis project Ga0209631, IMG submission 184752) | Pelagic Microbial community sample from North Sea - COGITO 998_met_08 (SPAdes) (version 2) | ecosystem: Environmental > Aquatic > Marine > Neritic zone/Coastal water | place: Helgoland, sampling... | reverse complement strand
TGGCAATGACCAACAAGGGATACGTGGAGATGGCCCCTCGAGTGGTTACAATTAAGACGATTTTAAAAACGGATTTTGCTAAGTTTGTACTGGCTAATTCAATTACTTTGACACCAGGAACTATTACCATGTTAATCAGGGGAGACATCATTCATGTCCATGTAATGAGCCAGTTTTTGGAGGATGATTTATTAGAAGGTGCGATTGAGAGAAAAGTGGCGGAAATCTTTGAACCTGAGGTATTGAAAAACGCATGATTGAGTGGTTTGCCATAATTGTTGGAGCGATTCTTTTTATCCTGATGATTCCGATGTTTTACAGAATTTGGGTGGGTCCAACTGCATATGATCGAATCCTCGCGGTTAATGCAATTGGTACAAAGACGGCCGTTTTATTGGTCATTATAGGAACTTTATTTGAGCGGGTTGATATGTTTGTGGATTTTGCAATTGCCTATGCATTGCTTAATTTTTTGGCGTCGGTTGTGGTATCACGTTATCTAAACCGGACTGCCTCCTTAAAAGAAATGGAAGATAAAGCAAAGGGGGCTAAGGCATAGGATGGAAGATTTCGGAATAAATCTTGTGCTTGCTGAAACTGTCACTTCATCCACAGATGATCTTGGGTTGCTTCAAATCCTGGGCATGTTGTTGGGTATTTTGGGATTGGTTTTCTTTCTGGGTTCGGCAGTGGGTATGGTTCGCTTTCCTGATTTTTATACCCGTATGCATGCAGTTGGGAAAGGGGATACATTATCCACCATGCTCATGCTTATTGGTTTTGGCTTGTTGACTATGGAGGATTATTCAATCGTGAGCTGGTTGGTCTTTATTAAAATAATGGCGATTGTTCTTTTTATTTATATGACCAGTCCAACGAGTACGCATGTGCTTATGAAGGCGGCTTTTGAGGATAACCATATGCCTTTGGATGAACAGGACCTGAAGAAAATGAAGGGGGAAAAGAAGTAATGGGATTGGAACTCTTTAATACTTTAATCCTTTTGCTTCTTGTGGTTGCGGCCATTATTGCATTACGGGTTAAGGATTTACTTACAGCCTCGGTTGTATTTGCGGTGTATAGTTTTTTAATGTGTCTGCTTTGGGCAGAAATGGGAGCCGTGGATGTAGCTTTTACCGAGGCAACTGTAGGGGCTGGGATTAGTACGGTGGTTATGATTGCGACTATTTTTAACCTGAAGAGAAAGTCGTCAGATTAATGAAGAAACTTTCCCTTATTCCAGTTCTTGTGGTAGGTGCTTTGCTTATTTATGCGGCCGATGATTTCCCCGAGTGGGGCAACCTGTCGGCCCCGGCCTCCGCTTCCCCTTTATCCTCTCATTTTATTTCCAATACGGGTTTTGATACAGAGGTTCCCAATATGGTAACCGCGGTGCTGGCAGATTATCGCGGTTTTGATACGATGTTTGAAACGGTGGTTGTTTTTATTGCCGGTATGGCGGTGCTGGCCATTCTGAAAAATTCTTCCGGTTCGAATTCGAAAAAGAAAAATTTCCATATTGAAACGGAACCAGATATCATTGTAACCAATACGGTTCGTTTGCTTATTCCGGTCATTCAAATCTTTGCCTTTTATGTACTGGCCCACGGCCATGTCAGTCCGGGGGGCGGTTTTCAGGGAGGCGTGGTTATGGGTGCAAGTTTTATTATGATTGCATTGTCCTGGGACCTGGAAAAAGCACTTGCCCGTTTTCCAATGGATCGTTGTTTCATCGTGGCCGGTTTAGGAATTGTTCTATACGCGGGTATTGGACTTCTTTCCATGTTTTTGGGAGGAGAGTTTTTGGATTATGCAGAACTGGCCAATGTCTTTCCGGTTTCTCGTGAAATGGCGAGATATCATGCGATGCTTGGTGTGGAGATCGGAGTTGGTCTTACCGTGACAGCAATCATGTTTGCCTTGTATGCGAATTTGGCCACTGAGGGACGGTTGAAAGGCGGACTTTGAATCTGATTAGATAAGCTATGTTTGAAGACGGAACCATAATTAATGAATTATTCATCGAAAGATTGAATTATTTTATTTATGTGATCCTGCTCCTTATCGGATTACACGGAATGATTGCGAAAAATAACCTGATCAAAAAACTGATCGGGATGTCCATTTTTCAAACTGCGATTATTTTATTTTATGTCTCCGTTGGGGTAAAGGAGGGGGCAACCATTCCCATTTATTTACCCGAACATGATCCGCATGGTTCCCATGCTTCTCATGGGGATGAAAATGGAACTGAAGAAGCAGTTCATGGCCCGGTTGTATTGGAATCGGGATTGGTCAAGGGGTATGCAAATCCATTACCACATGTTCTGATGCTTACTGCAATTGTGGTGGGGGTAGCCACATTGGGCTTAGCCCTGGCATTATGTCTGCGAATTTATCAGGGGTATGGTACGATTGAAGAGGATGAAATTCTTGCTAAGATTGAAAGGCAGGAAATGCGGTTAAAGCCAAGCATTATTGTGAAATCTGCGGATTCGCCTAAGCCGAAGACTTCTAACTCTGAAAACTCTGCACCTAAGCCGAAGGTATCTTCCTCTCCAAGTACTAAGCGATCTAAAGCAAGACCCAAAGCTAAAGCAAAGACTGCCTCCACCGCAACCAAGGCAAAAACTTCCCAAGCTAAATCTTCTTCACCTAAGCCAAAACCTGCAGTATCCAAGTCGACGACCACTGGAACAAAAAAATCTCCCGCTAAGCCAAAAACCACGGCTTCCAAAACCGCAGGCAAATCGACTACCAAAGCTAAGCCTAAGCCGAGAGCAAAACCAAAGGCAAAACCTACGACTCGAACCAAGGCCACATCCACTGCTAAGAAAGCAACGGCTTCAAAGCCTAAGCCAAGGACGCCCAAGAAATGATGGAAAATGCGATAGCCTGGATTTTAATATTTCCATTATTTGGATCGGTTGCCTGTGCCATTTTGGGAATGGGAAACAAGAAAATTTGTTATCCGATAGCAGTACTTTCCATGGCGGGTTCACTCTGGGGAGGGATTGAAACCTTAAGGCAAGTCATTGCTTCTGAGGTGCACAGAGTTTCGTACATATTTGGCGGATGGACGCTCGATAAATACCCACGGGGAGTGGGTATAGAATTTCATGCGGATATTTTAGGAATTCTTATCACTTTGGTTGTACTGGGTGTTGGGTTAATCGTGTCTATTTATTCAAAATTACCGGTTCAGGATGAAACTCCGAATAAAGAACCACTTTTTTACACTTTATTTTTATTACAAATCACAGGATTGGCAGGTATTTGTTTAACTGGAGATGCATTCAATCTGTATGTCTTAATCGAGGTGGCAGCATTGACTGGTTATGGTTTGATCGCAATGGGTTCCAAGCGAGCAGCAGCAGCCACTTTTAATTATGTGATTCTGGGAACCATCGGAGCTTCGCTTTATCTTCTTGGCGTTGGATATATTTATATAAAAACCGGCACGCTGAATATGGTGGGAATCCACGATGTAATTGTGGCGAATGGGCTGGCAGATTCCTCGACTATGCAGGTTGCCTTTGTTTTGGTTGGAATTGGGATTCTTATTAAAATGGCCTTTTTCCCGTTTCACGCATGGCTTCCGAATGCTTATTGTAATGCTCCAACAGTTACTTCTTCCCTGCTCGCTCCACTCGTCACCAAGGTGATGATTTATGTGATGATTCGTATGGTGTTGTCTGTTTTCGGAGTTGAGTTTTCTTTTGAATCCACTCTGTGGGTTGATGTTATGCCTTGGTTAGTGGTTGTGGCGATCATCTGTGCGGCCGTAATGGCACTGGCTCAGCGGGAAATTAAACGAATGCTTGCCTATTTGATTGTGGCCGAGGTTGGCTATATGGTCGGGGGGGTATGGATTTATAACTACTATGGTTTGATTGGATCGATCTTTCATGTGATTAGTGATGCATGCATGACCCTGTGTTTGTTTCTTGGTGCCGGTCTCATTTTACGAAAGGCTAAGACCACACATTTTGATGGATTACGTGGTTTATTTTCCAAAATGCCCTTAACCATGACTGGATTTTTCATTGGTGGTTTCTCGATTATTGGACTGCCTCCAACCTGTGGGTTTTTCAGTAAGTGGTACCTGATCACTGGGGGTATGGTTTCTCAGCGTTGGGAATATATGGTTGTGCTTATGTTTTCAACCATGGTGATGGTGGTTCTGTTCTTCCGTCTTATTGAAAGAATTCATTTAGCGGTTAGTGAAAGTGGAGAGAATTTAGGACATGGGCATGGTGATCTGGGTCTGACCAAGGAACAGACACGCTTTGATGAGGGGCCATTATCTATGCTGATTCCACTTCTTCTTGCCGCAACGGTGGTTCTGGTCGTGGGTATATACAATCAGGATATTGTTAATCTTATTGAGATTTTTCTATCTGAATTCAATCTTCCCAAGGGGGTGGGGCATTAAATGAGTGCACCTGAAGTAACCGTTATTGAAGATATCCGCCCATTAATTGCTTTCGTCGCTCCATTAATCGGGGTGCTTGGAATTGCTTGGGCAGGAGAAAAACGAAAAAACCTTCGGGAAACCTTTACTTTCTTAGTGGCAACTATTCAAGCTTCGGTTGTTCTCTCCATGGTTCCTATTTTGCTAAGTGGAAGCATAATAGAATTTCAAATATGGCAGATGTTTACCCATGTGCCTCTTTTATTACGGGTGGATGGTTTTGGATTGCTCTTTGCCTGTGTGGCATCCCTCCTTTGGATTGCCACCACAGTGTATGCGATTGGATACATGCGGGGTTTACACGAGCATGCTCAGACAAGGTTTTATTCCTTTTTCGCGATCTCGCTTTCAGCCACAATCGGAGTAGCTTTTTCAGCCAATCTGCTGACAATCTATTTTTTCTATGAGATGCTTTCGGTGTCCACATTTCCTTTGGTTACTCACATGCAGGACAAGGATGCCCGGACGGGTGGCAGGACTTATTTAGGTTATTTGCTCTTTACTTCTCTCTGTCTGTTATTACCTGCCATGAGTTGGTGCTATGTCTGGTTGGATGGCGGCACCGTAACTATGGATTTTCTTGCTGATACCGGAAAGGTTGGTGATTTTAGCCAGACCACACAAATGGTTCTGCTTGCTCTTTTTACTTTTGGTTTTGCTAAGGCAGGCATCATGCCGCTTCACTCTTGGTTACCGGGTGCAATGGTTGCTCCAACGCCGGTCTCTGCATTACTCCATGCAGTTGCAGTGGTCAAGGTGGGGGTCTTTTGTGTAATTAGGGTGTACTCTGATATTTTTGGAATACAGGTTTTACAGGATTTGGATGGAGAGGATTGGATGATTGGTATTGCCTGTGCCACCATTTTGATCTCCTCCCTGATTGCATTATCTCAGGATAATTTAAAGAGGAGGTTAGCCTTTTCCACTATTGGGCAACTCGGGTATGTCGTGCTCGGGGCCACTCTTGCCACGGAACAGGGAGTGGGTGGATCTGTACTGCATATTGCGATGCACGCCTGTGGTAAAATTACTTTGTTCTTCTGTGCCGGAGCTATTTTTGTGGCCAGTGGTAAAAAATATGTAAGTGAATTACGCGGTCTGGGTAGAAAGATGCCAATTACGATGGGTGCCTTTATGATTGGTTCCTTGAGCGTAATTGGACTTCCTCCTCTAGGCGGCTTTATCAGTAAATGGTACTTAGCTCTCGGTGCTTTGGACCGAGGTATGAGTTGGGTAGTTGTGGTCTTGTTGGTCAGTTCACTACTTAATGTTTTTTATCTTCTCCCTGTTGCGGTAACCGCATTTTTTAGAGACCCGGAGGAGGACCAAGATACTGGAATGAAAGAAGCTCCTATGGCCTGCGTTGTTCCCCTCGCAATAACTGCGATTGGTTGCTTTGTCCTGTTCTTTTTTGCCGAGCCTATCCTACAACTTGTTGGATTATCTAAATGATCATAAGCCTTTCATTATGAGTAAACAAAAAGAGAAAAATAACGAACCCGATCGATGGCTTGATGATCCCTTAAATGTACGGAAGGTGATTCGTGGATTTTACTGGCTTTGTGCAATTGTTATTTTAATCGATGTTATTTTTAGCTTGGGTTGGCATAAACATGCTGCTTTTACCGAAGATATTAGCGTTCATTCTCTGGAAACTTTACCAGCCTTTTATGGAGTGTATGGTTTTTTAGCCTGCGTTGGCTTGGTCTATGTATCAAAACTAATGCGTGAATTCGCTGGTAAAAAAATTCTGATGAGAGACGAGGATTACTGGGACAAATAGGATGAATACCTTAGCAGCTACTATGGATATTGGTTTTCACCCCGCATTTGCTCTAATCCTTGGCGGATTAGTCGCTGCTGTGTTGCGTGGTCGTTATGCGTCCATGGCTTTGGTAATTGCTCCCATACTTGGTTTTTGGCAGGTTTACGCATTGGATATCGGAAGCCTGTCGAGTATGACGCTTTTTGGTTACGATATCATTGGAGTGGAGGTTGATAAACAAGCCAAAGTTTTTGGTTACCTTTTTCACTTGGCTGCCTTGGTTGCAGGAATCTACTCTTTTCATGTCAGGGATCCCTGGCAAATTTCGATGGCCTTATTTTACGCTGCTTCTGCTGTCGGAGTTGCGTTCGCCGGGGATATGATTTCCCTCTTTCTTTGGTGGGAAGGCTTGGCGATTACTTCTGTCTTTCAAATTTGGGGAAGAAAAACCAAAGAAGCGGAAGAGTCTGGATTTCGCTATTTATTTTTTCATGTTTCTTCGGGCTTACTTTTACTCGCAGGTATTCTTTTTCGTTACCACGGTGAAGGACCGTCCGCTTTTCTCCTTGAACCCTTAACGGAATCCTTAGAGGCAGGCGATCTGGGTTCATGGTTAATATTATTAGCCATAGGCATAAAAGCAGCTTTCCCGGGTTTACATACTTGGCTGAAGGATGGTTATTCTGAAGCCACCCCAACGGGCCCGGTTTGGCTTTGTGCATTTACCACGAAGTGTGCTGTTTGTATGTTGGTTCGCCTTTTTCCAGGTGCTGATATCTTGATTACTATTGGGGGTGTTATGGCTATGTTCCCGATTTTCTACGCGGTGATTGAAAATGATCTCCGTCGCGTGCTTTGCTACAGTAAGATTAATCAGATCGGATTTATGGTTGTAGGAATTGGGATAGGCACGGAACTCGCGATTGATGGTGCGATTGCACATGCTTTTACCCATGTTCTTTATAAGGGATTATTGTTTATGAGTATGGGTGCGGTTCTTTTTCGAACGGGCGAGATCCGGGGATCTCATTTAGGTGGCTTGTACAAGTCTATGCCATGGACCACTGGTTTCTGTATCGTGGGTGCTGCATCCATCTCTGCATTTCCGTTATTCAGTGGTTTTATCAGTAAATCAATTATTATTACTGAAACTGCCCGAAATGGACATATGGTGATTTGGTTATGCCTGCTCTTTGCCTCTGCCGGGGTTTTTCATCATGCAGGAATCAAAATTCCCTTTTTTGCCTTCTTTGCTCATGATTCCGGAAAGCGTCCAAAGGAAGCTCCTTTAAATATGCTTATTGCAATGGGGATTTCATCATTCATGTGTATCTTTCTCGGTTGTAATCCTCAATGGTTGTATGAAATGTTGCCCTATGGTGCAGCAGGATACCACCCTTATGACGCGACCCATGTAATTACTCAGGTGGAGATCCTTCTTTTTTCAGCCCTTGCATTTACCCTGCTGAATTTGTGGGGCAAATATCCTCCTGAATTGCCATCCGTTAACCTCGATATTGATTGGGTTTACAGAAAAGTAGGCCGTTCTTTTCTTCGATATATGGATCTGTTTTGGAATAACCTAAATAAAAAAACTCATTCTTTGGTTGTGGTGGATTTCATTTCCAAAGTGGGGTCATTCACCAAGGCAGGGCAAGTCCATGTTATGGCATTTTTCTCCGAACAGCTTCATAATGTTGGTCTTGTTTCATCTCCAAATATAAAAACGGCTAAAAATAAAATGCAGAAGCGTGCAAGCTTAGGTTTGCATCCGATTGGATTGACCGCAGTTATTGCTCTCTTTTTTGTGGGTGCTTTTCTGATTATTGCCGCCTCTTAATTGCTTTGATTTATCAAATTTCTTGCGTAGCGGGGAGCTCAGTGGTTTTCTTTATTTGTGTGGATGAGAATGTGGAGAAAATATGTCTGGATATATGTGGTTTTTATTTCCTTGGTTTCCTGCAAGTACCTTGATCGAAACGCTAATTTTATTCCTGATGAAAAAGTATGGGCTAAAATTAAGGATCAAACTGTAGCTAGTACTTTAGATCCATCTTTTATTTTTGCGATTTGTCATGCCGAGAGCAGTTTGAATGCAAATGCAGAATCCTCTGTGGCTCGAGGGATGATGCAATTAACCGAGGCGGCTTGGCAGGATGTGACAAAGCTTCATTATCGACAGGCTTTTGAATGGGAAACCAATGTGGAGGTGGGCATTCTATATCTTGAAAAGCTAAAGGAAATGCTGGAAAGTGTGAATTTATTTTCCTACCCACGGTTAGCGGCGAGCTATCGATACGGTTTTGGTGCATTACGAAAGGAAAAGTTTATGGTCAGTCGAATGAAGACTCCAGTCAATCGGATTTACCGAAAATTATTTGCTGGTGACTTAGCCCCGGTTTCTCCCCCTTCGAATTAAATTACCTCATTTAAGATGGGTGCAAAATCCAAAGTAAAGAGACGAGAGAAAGGAGATAATCCATTAGAGCCACCACCTTCTTTTGAACGGGAATTGAGTAGTTTTTTAGCATGGGTTCAGTTGGAAAAAGGATTAGCCGAAAATACCATAGTATCTTATGAAAATGATTTGGTTCAATGCTCACTACACTTGTTCGGGCAAGGGGTTCCGTGCTGGCAGAATGTGGAAATTGAACATCTGTCCTGTTGGCTGGGTTCATTGACAAAGGATGAATATGCAGTTGCAAGCTTGGCTCGAAAGTTATCTGCCGTTCGGATGCTTGCGAAGTACCTTGTGGGAGAGGGAATACTGAAGGATGACTTTACTGAATTATTGGCAAATCCAAAAAAAAGAAGGCATTTGCCTGACTGTTTAACTATTGAAGAAATGGAGCGCTTTCTTTCTGCTCCGAATTTGAATACCCCGCTGGGCAAGCGTGATCGTGCATTATTCGAACTGATGTATGGGAGTGGATTACGAGTTTCAGAAATATGTTCATTGCCTATGAGTTCAGTTGATTGTGATGAGGGTTATGCACGAGTATTTGGTAAGGGTTCAAAGGAAAGAATTGTTCCCGTTGGAAGGCATGCTTCAGATGCAATCCGTAATTATTTGCATGGCGGTCGGCCACAATTAACTAAAGATGGGACAGGAGGTGAGTTATTCTTGAGTATAAGAGGGAAGGGGATTTCCCGAAAAATGGTTTGGGTTTTAGTTAAGGACTATGCTCGCAAATCAGGAATAGAGAAAAACCTCAGTCCCCATGGTTTGAGACACTCCTTCGCCACCCATTTACTGATGGGGGGGGCAGATGTACGAGCAGTCCAGGAAATGCTTGGTCATGCAGATATTGGAACAACACAGGTTTACACCCAGGTTGAGGTAGAGCGATTGCTTGATGAGCATGCAAATTTTCACCCTATGGCTCAAAAAACTGGCTAGAAATTTCAAAGTTTTTTTCAACGTGCGCAAAATAAGGTTGAAAGGTTGGGCACACCTCCTTCTTTAGATATGTTGTGAAGGTTACTGTATTTGTTTCTCCCAAGACAACTGTCTTGGATCCCCAGGGCGCAGCGGTCGAGCAAGCGATGAAAAGCTTAGGCCATCAATCTGTGGGAGGTGTTCGCGTGGGCAAAACGGTCACCTTTGAGATGGATGCGGTGGATACACCCGAAACGCGGGCTCAAATCGATCAACTCTGTGACGGGTTACTGAGTAATCCCGTGATTGAGGATTATCGTTTCGAAATCGAAGCGTAGTGAAGATTTTCCGCTATTTAGATAAAGCCGGCAAAATGGGCTTTGGCAGATTTGATGAGCAAGGCCAAATGTTTCTTATTTTGAAAAAGGAAACTGGAGATTTTGAGGCAACCACTCAGAGCATTACACCTTTTCGCTTTCTTACACCGATTGATTTTCGGTGCATTTACGGAGTTGGACTCAATTATAAAGCACATGCTCAGGAGACTGGTAAAGATGCTCCCAAATATCCGATGATTTTTATGAAAGCGCCTACCTCCACTCAAAGTACTGGAGACCCGGTTGTGATTCCACGCTTTTTACGCAGTGATAAAGTCGACTACGAGGGTGAACTGGGTGTGGTTATTGGAAAACCCTGTAAAAATGTTAAACCTGAGGAAGCACTTTCCTATGTCCTTGGTTATACCTGTGCGAATGATATTAGTGCTCGGGACTGGCAAAAAGAAAAAGGGGGCGGACAGTTTTGCCGGGGTAAAAGTTTTGATACATTTTGCCCGGTTGGTCCTTGTTTAACCACTGCGGATGAAATCCCAGATCCTTCGAATTTAACCCTTCGTACTTTTGTTAATGAAGACAAAATGCAGGAAACCTCAACCAGCGACATGATTTTTGATGTGCCAACATTAATTTCATTCCTGAGCGGGAGCACAACTTTACTGCCTGGAACACTTATATTAACTGGTACCCCAGCTGGGGTGGGGGAGGCACGCGAACCTAGGCGGTTTCTTGTTCCCGGTGATGAAGTGACCGTAGAAATTGATGGTATTGGAATGCTCACCAACCCAGTGGTAGAGGAAATATTTGAAGATGATGACTCGACAACCCCAGATGAACAATAAACCAGTAAAGTTTTAATGAAAGTAGCAATTTTACAATTCCCAGGTTCCAATTGCGATTGGGATGCGGAGCATGCAATCAAAGATGTTTTGGGCATTCCGGCAGATCGTGTCTGGCATAAGTCTCCCTTGCCGACTGAAACAGAGGCGGTAATTGTACCTGGAGGATTTTCTTTTGGTGATTATCTTCGATGTGGTGCAATTGCCCGTTTTTCCCCAATCATGAAAGATTTAAAATCCTTTGCTCAAAATGGCGGACAAGTACTTGGTATTTGTAATGGTTTTCAAATCCTTTGCGAGGCTGGGTTATTACCTGGTGCATTAATTCGTAATGATTGTCTGGAATTTCGCTGCGTTAACCAACGGGTAAAAGTGGAAGAATCCAATGACCGTTTTACTTCCCAGAAAATTGGAGAGGAATTAATTTTGCCAATCGCTCACGGCGAGGGAAATTATCGTCTGAAGGAGGAGGCACTTGCTCAGTTGGAAGCGAACAAACAGGTGCTGCTCCGTTATATCGAAAATCCTAATGGGTCCGTTAACGACATAGCTGGTATTCGAAATGAAGCGGGCAATGTGTATGGTATGATGCCCCATCCTGAGCGTGCCATTGAGCTTTTTCATCCCAGCCAAGATGGGGTACCTATCTTGGAAGCTTTTCTAGAACCAATTCGTACCAGTTCTTCCGTGGAAATATCCGCATCATGACCCAGAATACACCTACTCCGTTACCCCTGAATCCTGATCCATGTTTGAATGTCGAGATTACTCCTGAATTGGTTGCTCAGCACGGGTTATTACCAGAGGAGTATGAGCAGGTCTTAGAGATTATGGGCCGGGTTCCCAATTTGACCGAGTTAGGGATTTTTTCGGTCATGTGGTCCGAGCATTGCGCTTATAAGAATACTCGTAAATTACTCAGGCTATTTCCCACTGAGAAAAAAGATAAAGATGCAATCGGGCAGGTGTTAGTTAAAGCGGGCGAGGAAAATGCTG
>Ga0209631_10006705_pt1 | contig 11793 bp, 9 predicted proteins | sample COG_08_FD_184752 | JGI IMG/M metagenome (GOLD analysis project Ga0209631, IMG submission 184752) | Pelagic Microbial community sample from North Sea - COGITO 998_met_08 (SPAdes) (version 2) | ecosystem: Environmental > Aquatic > Marine > Neritic zone/Coastal water | place: Helgoland, sampling... | reverse complement strand
ATCAAGTTCGACCGCAATATACCGGGCAACTTGGTCCTGGCTTGGTTGTCGACCCGTGCTGGTCAGCCATTGCTGTTTGAGCGTTGCGATTCTTGTCTCGCTCAAAGGTCCAATCACCACCTTAGGTTCTGGAAAGAGTGCAATCTGCAGCTGATAAAAAACCACGCCGAGCACAACAAAATGCAACCAAGGCTTGTTGATTCGGACGAACCAGCTCACGATCGCTCCCTTAATCTCACTCAGCCGCTGGGGGCCAGACTATTGTGGAACGTAGTGAATGGGCGATGACCAGGCACGCTCTTGAACGGTGGTCGGCAGATCAGGTCTTGGCGCGACCCCAGCACGGACTGCATCCCATGTTGACCACCGGCAGGTCGGGTTCTCTATCACCCGGGCGTAATAGAATGCACGTTGTTCTCGCTGAAAATCAGGATCACGCCATAAGGTTGATAGCTGTTCTGCGCCTGTTTCAGAATTAATGGAACAGTCCCTGATATCAACCTTAGCCCCATTGTCAGTGCATCGGTTTGTTTCTGGGTTAACAGCTGTACCACCTGCGCAAGCGACATCAATCACTGCTTCGTGGGTGCCCTCTGCGTCGGTCCAACCTTTGACAATTTGCAAGCGTTGTAACGGGGCGCTCTCGGCATCTGCGGATGCCATGACCAGAAACCCGGGACCCTCCAGCGCTGCCGGCTGAGCACCCTCAATAGAATGCTCAGGTCCGAGTGTACCGCCCATGGTGACGCCCATCGCGTAGGCGCGCTTGATGCCATCGGCGTGCGTCAGCATGTCCTCATCAAAACCATACCCCGCAAACAGGCGTATTTGCATGCGTGGGCCAGAGGTCGCAAACACTTCTTTTCGACGAAATGCGCTGTATAGAGATTCTCTTGTGTTCTGTTCTGCCCACGCCGCCGCCAGCCCTGAGGCCCCAAAGGTTGGGGTAGCCCCCGCGGCATAAATGTCACCGTTTATTCGCACTCGCGAATTGCCGCGCCCCACAGCCTTTAGCACCTGGTAATCAAACTCTCCCGAAAGACCGGTTTGCGGCAACGAGCCCCGCTGCTCCCCTGTACTTGATATCAGTCCCAACTTTGAAACGAAGTCTGATTCGTAATTTTGACTGGCTGCTGAGTGAGTATCGCTCGAACCGATGAAGCCGAATTGATAAGGGTTTGCTGTGCCTTGCTGCTCTAACGCTAATCCGTTTAGCAACGCTTCTCGCACATAAGATCCTTCTAGCTGACTCAAGGCGTTGGTTGCGATTCGATAAGGCATGATTTCAAAACCTGCCCATTCATCCCGGGACGATAAAACAGGGTGAGTTTCCGATGTTCCTTTGATTTGGGTGATTTCAACAATCGGTTCATTGCGGGTGCGCTGCTCTGCGTAAGCATCATCTAATGGATTACCGGCCCAGTCAGCGAGCTTGAACATTTGTCCGTTCGATCCATTGGAGTTATGAGGAATGGCTAGGCTTTCAACGCCTCTGGCTCGGAGGTCATCCATCCATTGCCAAAGATCTTCGGGATTAGCCGAATGGAAACGCGAAAATGGCTCCCTGGGCAGTCGATCGGTTCCTTTAAACACGACATTTCTATGCAGGTTGCCCATATCTGGGGTGCTGGAAGTATATTCGTAGGCTGCAAATGTCGTGAAGCGACCGGGATCATTAAATTGATCTGCTGCATCAATCGAATCACTCCAAGCGCTCCTCACAACGCCCAGCACGTCTTCACGATCCAGATCTCCTGACGCGATTTGTCTAATCGCATTAGGTAAAAAGGTCGAGAAGGTTGAGAGTCGATTCAATATGCTGAACAACCCTGTCCCCATATTTTCGGGTGCATTGAGATCATGATAAGGCTCAGAGAATTTATTTTTTGAAAATGCGGAGCTTGTATCGGCTGCTGCCTTCACCAGCCCTAAGAACATTGCGTGATCTGTTACGGCGTAAAAATCCATCGGCCTTGGAAGCTGCATGTTGAAACCAGCGGGATTGGCAATCGCCTCACCTTGTGCAAACCGATAGGCGTCATAGGGCGTAGCAAGGGTTCCAAAAGCATAGCCATCAAAAGAGTAGGTTGTGTGCACATGCAGATCCCCAAAGTAGGCTTTGCGTTCTGGGACTGTTTCGGTGGGTTCATCGCTTATGGCGGATATTGATGCTTGCTCGCGAACGAGGAGTTCTGTTTCCGTTTCAAAGACTGTTGCCATCATGACGGCCCTTTGCTCTGACAGCTGTGCATCTGCTTCAGCTGTGATGGCAATCGCCCGTTCATTGGTGTGTCTGTCCTCTGGAAGACTCAAGTCTGGCTCGTCGGAACACGACGCTAAGAAGACCCCCAACGTGATCACTGCTAGGAAGTTTGTTTCAAGTCTCAGATTAGTCTTCACAATCATCTCCTCGCTGGGGTTGGGTTCGTGCGGGCACCGGGATTCGGAATATACTGAATCGGCGAAGACCAAGCACGCTCCTGCAGGGTTGCTGCCAGATCTGAGCGCGGATTTGTGCCTGCACGAATTGCATCCCATGTATTCCATCGACAGGTTGGATTTTCGAGTACACGGGTGTAGTAAAAGGCGCGTTCACTGGCATTAAAGTTTGGGTCGGTCCACACGACCCGTAGCTCACTACTGCCTGTTCTAGCACTGTAGCTGCAATCGCTCAAGTTTACCGTGGCGTCGTTGTCCGGACAGCGGTTTGTCGCAAGGTCTATCTGGGCGCCGCCAGCGCAAGCCACATCAATAACCGCTTCATGCGTTTCGCCGTCTGCATCGACCCAGCCTTTGATTATCTGAAGTCTTTGCAGCGGCGCGCTGTTGGCATCAGCTTGGGCCCACATGGCGAACTGCGGTGATCTGTCAGTGCCATCAGGATCAGGCGCGAGATCCGCACCCATGGTGACACCCATGGCATAGGCCCGAGCCACGCCATCCGTCGCTTCCAGCAAATTATCGGGTAAACCGTATCCTGCAAAAAATCGCAGGCGCATGCGAGGGCCGGATGTGGCAAAGGTTTCTTTACGTCGTAACGCCCCGTAGATCGATTCCCGGGTATTTTCTTCGGCCCACACCGCAGCAAGACCTGACGCGCCAAATTCAGTGGTTTGACTACCCAAATAGTTTTCACCGTCAACTTCTGCGACCGACTGACCCGGCAACATTCCTATCATCACGCTCTCTAAAAAGCTCACGGGGACCGAGCCACGCAGTTCTGCATCTGCAGACAAGACACCCAATTTCGAAATAAAATTGGCTTCATCATTTTGTGATGTGCCCGTGTGGGTATCACTGGACCCGATAAAGCCAAAGGCGAAGGGATTGCTAATGCCCCGTGCCTCCAGGGCCATTCCTTGCCGCAAAGCTTGTCGCACATAACTTCCTTCGGGTTTACTGGCGACGGGCTGCCCCATCCCAACGCCTCTTGTACTCACTAATTCAAAACCTGCCCACTCATCTCGGCTCGACAAAGCGGGATGCGTTTCAGATGTCCCCTTGATTTGGGTGATTTCAACCAGTGGTTCATTGCGAATACGCTGGACCGCATATTCATCATCGAAGGGATCACCCGCCCAATCCTCAAGCTTAAACATATGGCCGTTAGACTTATTGGAGTTGTGCGGGATGGCCAGAGACTCAATGCCCGCTTCCCGCAGGGTATCCATCCAGTCCCACAGATCCTCCACGTTAAGAGAGTGCATCCGAGAAAATGGTACCTCTGGCACACGGTCACTGTTCTCGAAGATCACGTTGCGATGGAGGCTACCATTATCGTCTGCTGTGATTGAGTACTCGTAGGCTACGAAGGTCGTGAAATTGCCTGGATCATTGTGTTCATCTGCAGCATTAATTGAGTCTGCCCACGCGCTGCGAGTGATTGCCAGTGGCTCTTCAGGGTCTAGTGTTCCGTCAACAATGGCCGCGGCAATTGCGCGGGCGACCGCAAAACTTCTCATCCGATCCAATATGCTCCAGCGATCCATATTGTCTTGAGCATTCAGGTCGTGCAGAACTTCCGCAAAAGGATATTTGGAAAAATCACTGTTGGTATCGGCTGCAACAGGAGACACGCCCATAAAAAACCCGTGATCGGTGACACCATAAAAGTCCAGGGGCTCCCGAAGCTGTAAGTCAAAGCCGGCGGGATGTTTGATCGCTTCGCCTTTTGCAAAGCGATAAGCATCAGAGGGGGATGCCAGTGTTCCAAAGGCGTAGGCGTCAAACGAATATTTCGTGTGCACATGCAGGTCACCAAAATAAGCGGTACGCTCTGGATTGCGGTGTCGATTGGTGGCTGGCTGGTCTTCGACCGCTGGGTCACGATGAGACCGTCGATCAATGATCGTATGCTCGGTTGCAAACAAGGGTTGCCTCATCGCGGTTCGCTGCTCCTGGTTCTGCTGACTGCCACCACCGCAACTGGCCAGCAGCAGCCCAGCGATCAAGCAAGCAGGGTTTAGACTTCGACCTATCAATTTTTTTGCTCCAAGCTCTGATTTCGGGTTCATGGCCTTTCCTAGTTAATTAGCATTATGCTAAATTAGTCTTCCTAGATGGTATTCCTCTGACAGTCATATCGCAAGTCAGACTAAGTAATGGAGTGGCGCTTGCCTAAAACAATCAAAGAGTCGCAGTCAAAAAAGGCGATAAAACCAAAGCGCAGCCGCGCGGATACGGAGCAACGACTGATTGACGTCGCCCTTGAACTGATTCGGGATAACGGCGTGTTGGCTGGACTCAATCTTCGTCAAGTTGCCGACATTGCTGGTGTCAATCGGGGCAATATCTATCACTATTTTGGATCAAGACAAGAGCTACTGCGCGCCGCGATTAATCGGCAATTTGTTGCGCTTGTGAACGCGTTTAAAACAGGTAAAGCCCGGACGGCATTTGTTGCCCGGCGGCTGCGAGGCTTTCAGACGAACATCAGCAACGACACCAACGACAGCATGCTGCGTGCGCTGCTCGTGCTTGATGGCGATGAGACGGTTGATCCAATTCCACTCTACGAGATGCAACTTAGCCAACTGCGGCAAGATGTCATCAATGGAGACATTGATCGTGGTCATGATCTCGATGCTTTACAGGTGGCCCTCTCTGCTTTTTTTCGCGGCTACAGGATCTTCCGGGTACCTTATGCCAAGCGTGTTGGGATCAAGCCCGACGAGCTCGATGACCGAGTCGGCAAAATCTTGCGGACCTGGCTCCAGGCAATGGCGCAACCACCCAAGGACAGTGAGTAATTCGAAGCCGAGACAGTGGCCATCTAATCACCCGCCCGCCAATGATTTAGCGTGAATGGCGCAACGAATCCGGGGATCGAATCTTAAGCATGGTTATTGTTTTTGATGACCGGTCGTTAGTCCCACCTCGCATCAACCGAGGTACGGCGGCATCAGGTAGGCATCCAGTACCCCCATAGGCCCAAGCGTATCATCGACGGCAGCTCGATCTGCTTTGCTCAGCGACTCTATTTCTTTTTTGATATGGCATCGGGAAATTTCGCTGTACTTCAGTGACCTCATTTTGACGGGTCCGTCTCCGAGATCGATTTCGCACCATTTCTTACCCGCCGATAGTGCCTCTCCAGAGGCGCGAAGAAACTGATGGTAGGTATCACGCATGTGATCAAAAAATGGCATCAAGGTATCGGGTAGATCATCATTGGGCAGGTAGTCAGCATCATTGGTTTGCGCGTTGAATACACGATCCATGTAATCAACCATCTCCGGCGTGCTGCCATCAATCCAACTGCGAGGCTCCGGATCCGCCGCGATGTGAGCCTTAAATAAGCCGGCAAATGTGAAGTCTCCAAGGCTGGCTCGGTCCCCCAGCAGAAATTGGTAACGACCATAATGTTCCCCGGCTTTGTCCATTAAGGCCTCAAAGTCCTTCCGGACGGCCTCTGCCTGATCGGGTCCGCAGCCACGATTCGCGCAAGCGCGTAATCCAAAGTTGTCCCGCACCATCGTAATCATCTCTGCGGCTTGGGTTGTCTCTTCTGGTGTCAGCGGTTCATGCATGAATTTTCCGATTTGATTGGCATAGAATCCTTTGGCCATATGTTCAACGTTGTGTGGATAACACCACCGGCTGCTGATGGCATATCGGCCGAACCATTCGTCTGCCCAATCTTCAAGCAGGTGCGCTGCGATTTTTTGTATTGGCGAAGTTGGGAGAATGGGGCGATCCGGGTACTTGGTATTTAACATCAGTCCGATGGGCGTGGTGTCATGAATGAACCATCCCTCGGGCGACTCTAGACCTGGAATGAAATGCGTACCGAGTCGCGCTTCAACCCCGGGGGAAGCCTCGGCAGTCTTCAACTTAAATTCATAATCAAGTGCGAGATAGTTCAGCATTGCTTGCAACTTTCTCGTAAAAAGGCTGTGCTCTCCGCCCCAGAGTGTGTATCGACCATCAAACATCAGCGTTCCTCAATCATTAACCATTTCGTGATTTAGTGTGATCCACCAGACCGTCTCATTCGGACATAGACGATGAGGGGCATCAGTAGCAGAATCAGTAAAAGTCCAATAATGATTCCTGAGCCTAGGCGTTCGCGTAAGGCATTAACGATGATCTGACGTCCCTGGGAATAGCCTTCTGGTAAGGGCTGGACTCTATTTTCAACTGTGAATTGCTCGTAGGCCGAGATCATTCGCTCGAATCGTTCTGGCATTTCGGATTTCAGATCGTTAGCCTCGCCTGGATCCTTGACGATGTTAAAGAGCCGCCACTCGCCATCTCCCAGAGGCGCGAGATTTCGCATTACCTTGTAGTCACCCATAAATAATGCGGCATGGCCGGTCAACTCATATCCAATGGCGTCATCCTCACTGTACACGCCTTCAACTGCACCGCTGACAACGGGGGTCAGATCTTTTCCCGTCATTGGCAAGATCGGGCGGCCCCCGTATCTCCGGCCGGGTGCCTCAACGCCGGCGAGGGAGATGATCGTGGCGGCAATATCGGTCGCCCAGGCGAAGGCAGCGGTTTGTTCAGGCACATCACCAAGGGGCTTGCCTGACACAATGAGCGGTACACGCAGTCCACCCTCACCGACGTAAAATTTATAGTAGGACAGGGGGCCCACTGCCGCACTGGTGAAGCCTGGGTTAATGCTGTTGAAACTGCCTTTGAGCCCGAGCGTCTCGTAGTCTGTGTTATAGCCGAGGCTTGAAGGCCCTTGCCGGCTGCTGAATGAAGTGGGGTCCTGGGGGCCGCTCCCTTCCGCGCCGTTGTCGGACGTAAAGATAAACACGGTGTTGTCGAACTGATTTGTTTCTCTGAGGTAGGTGACCAACCGCCCGATGTGAACATCCATCGCTTCGATCATGCCGGCGTAAACCGCCATGCGTTTGGATTCATATCGGCGTTGCTGAGGAGACAGCGTCTCCCAATCCATGGTTGATGAGGCCTCTACGCGCTCAATGTCGCCGGGGACGATGCCAAGGCTGGCAGCCCGCGCGTGCCGCTCTTGACGCAGTTTATGCCAGCCTTCGTCATACCGGCCCATATATTGTTCAATGTATTCCTGGGGAGCCTGCACGGGTATATGAACTGCCTGAAAGGGCACGTAAGCAAAAAATGGTTTGCCGTCTTTGAGATTGCTGTCGATAAACTCAATTGTTTTATCGATGAGGAACTTCGATGAATAGAAATCATCAGGCAACTGAGTTCTTTCACCATCGGCGAACCAGTTGGCTTGATCATAGATGGGTAAATAAGGACGTTGTTCAAAGTTGTCAGCACCCGAATCCATCAATGCGAAGGTTCGCTCAAAGCCCCGCTCGCTGGGCAACTTACCGGGGGTTGCACCGAGATGCCACTTTCCCGCGAGATAGGTGTGATAACCAGTATCCTCGAGCAGCGTGGCGATGGTGACGACGTTGTTACCGAGGACACCTTGATAGTTGTCCTGGAGTTTTTGTGCGGGTGACATCATCTCTGGGATGTTGGGTACCCCAGCTAGGTGGCTGCTAACACCGGTTAGCAGCATGGCACGGGCGGGTGCGCAATTCGCCGCTGTATGGTAGTTCGTGAACCGTGTACCCTCGCTTGCCAACTGCGACAAGTTGGGCGTAGCCACCTCGCTGCCATAGGGCGCGATGTCGGTGTAGCCGAGATCGTCGGCCAACAGAAAGACAATATTGGGTCGGTTAACATTTTCGGCATTGACCGAGCTGATCAGAGCAATGACTCCGAGAAGGAATCCCAGGTTTAAATAGTTAGATCGAAGCACGCTCATCGTTCCGCTAAGACTTTAGAGCCGATCAAAAATAGGCTGGCGACGAGGATCTCGAACACAATACTTTGCAGGGCAAAATCTGCGCCATGGACCACCCAGGCGACCGTCCTGCCGCTTGCTGCAAAGAGCAGCAGCATGGCTGGCGGGTAGAACCAGATTCTGTTTCGGGAAACGAGCGCGATGAGCCCGCTGAGGCCTGCGACTAAGAAAAAGGCCGATAGATCACCCACCTGTGAGCTCAGTCCAACCCCTGTTTCCAGGGTTAGACCGAGTTGAGGCGCGCTACCCGCTGGGTTGACCAGCCAGCGCAGCCCCATAACCACAAAGAGGATTGAGAATAGCGCAAGCAGTAGAGTCAAGGCCCGAGGAATAATTGAGCGCATTTTGTGTGTTTCCTTTCTGTTTTCTTATTGGCGAGCCACAGGGCGAATGTTTCCCGCCTTCTCTGGGTTCTGTTCCGTCGTGCTTTTTGCGACAGGATAATGACAGATTCTTTCCATTCGTGTTTCGATGCCATCGATGTAGGTAAAAACAAGATGATCGTCTTCTAAGCGTCGTTCGACAGCATCAAATAGATTGAAAGGGCGGAATTGAAGCGCGCCGCTGCTGTCTGAACGAATCGCTGATGCGAAATTCGTGCAGAAAGGCGGATTCACATCTCGTGCTCCATTTGCGAGGGTAGCATCGGCGCGAAAGTCATGGATCAAACCACCAACAGTAATGACAAACCGGTCGCCACATTGTTCGATGCGTTCAAGGTGTCCGATGCGCCCGGTTACCCCGCGCCACAATCCCCGCATATCGACTATCCCGTCCTTCAGAGGCTCCCGGCAATTCGCCAAGATCGGCATCGGGACAACATCAAACTTGCACCCCGGGGTGTAGGCTTTTGGTATTTCAGATGCGCGAAGTCCGTCGCCATTTAACGTCTGGATATCGCAATAGTCGACTTGGTCGCCCTTGCCGTACCAAACCCGCGCCTCGGTGGTATCGGCGGGACGCGGCCAGAAAAACAGCAGGTAAGCCATTCCCAATAGGGTGATTAGCAGTGCGGCGCTGGTCGCTGTTAACACTGATTTTAGGCTGGGATACGCCCGTCTCCTCGCAGACTGTGACCCTTGAGAACCGGAACGCCGCCCTATCACAAGGCGACCAACTGGGACAGCGAGTACTTTAGGTACAATGTTTCTGTGGGCGTCATTCGAGGGAGGTTTCTGACTGAAAACCTATAGTTGACGGCTTGTTGATATAATGCAAGGCATTATTTGAGAATATGCTCCCCGACCGATGATCCACTGTATAAAGATCAAAGAGGTTCAAACTCCCTTTCGCCCCGAACCTTTGTGGCTTGTTGCGACGGCAGAGTTTGACCAAGCGGTTCGGACTAAGGCAGGCTTTAAGGCGGTGCCATAGACTTATAACTGGCCAGGCTCCTGCCACGATGCGTTGACTCGCCAAAAAAAGAGAGAGAACTAAGATGTTAAAATCACTGCAACTGGGCCGTAATACAGGCCTTCAGGTGTCGAAGCTGTGTTTAGGTACCATGAATTTTGGAGAACCGGGTCGCGGCCATCAGGGCGACTGGACGCTTGGGACAGAGGATGCCCGACCTATCTTCGAAGCCGCCATCGAGCAGGGCATCAATTACTTTGATTGTGCGGATATTTACGGTGTCGGTGCCTCTGAAATCGTCGTTGGACAGCTGCTCAAAGAACTTTTGCCCAGAGATGAATATGTCTTAACGACCAAAGTGTCCATGCCGATGGGACGCAGCCCCAATCAAGGTGGCCTGTCAAGGAAGCACATCATCGAAGGCGTTGATCGATCACTCAAGCGCCTTGGCCATGATTACGTTGATCAACTCATTATTCACCGCCATCCCCACGGCATTCCGGGTCAGGCTCAGACACCGATTGAAGAAACCTTAGAGGCGTTAAACGACGTCGTTAAAGCCGGGAAGGCGCTGTATTTAGGCGCCTCATCGATGTTTTCTTGGCAATTTGCAGAGCTTCAAATGACCGCTCAGCAGAACGGCTGGACCCAATTCATCTCGATGCAGAATCATCTCAATCTCATTTATCGTGAAGAACAGCGCGAGATGATCCCTTATTGCCTTAAAACCGGCGTCGCCGTGACGCCCTGGTCGCCACTCGCTCGTGGGATTCTTGCAGGTGCCTATAAGGGCAGCTTCGATCAAGGGTCAACCGCAAGATCCTCGGGCCAAGACCGAAACCGTACTGAATCTCTGTATCGAGGAGAGAACATCTTCAAAATTGCCGATCGAGTGATTGAGGTGGCAGAGAAGTATGGAAAGACGCCCGCTCAGATCGCTGTTGCTTGGCTCTTTACGGTTCCCGGCGTCGTTTGTCCGGTTGTCGGTGTATCGAAAGCAGCCCAGCTGACCGACTTAGTGGCGGCCACAGAGCTCGAACTACAACCCGATGATGTCGCTTACCTCGAAGCGCTCTACCAACCGGTTGAGAATTTGTTATCCAGCGGAATGTCCTAGGCCTTTGCGGATAGAAAACTCCGTTGATCATTGAATGCATGCGCTTCTCAATAGCCTTAGGCGAGCTAGGACGTGACGAGAATTTTTGGACTTCATGTACATTGGCAGGTTGTGGCCAGGCTCAATGGCGGAGGCTTGCAAAGGAGACAGTCGTTTAATCATACCTCTTGCTCGGTTTGCGCCTTTATTTGGACGTAGCTTCTCCGAGGAACCTAGGGTTTCACAGCGGTGCATTCCAGCTCTAGCGCTGCACCCAAGGCCAAGCCGTCTGCACCAAAAGCGCTTCTCGCGGGATAGGGCGGCTCGAAATAGTGGGTATACACAGTGTTGAATTCCGCCCATGCATCGATATTGTCGATCATGACCAGGCATTTAACGACATCCTGCAATCCCAAACCGAAGTGACTTAGGTGGGATCGCATTTGCCTAAAAATCGCATGTGTTTCAGGAATCAGACCGCCATCGACTAACGCCCCGTCGGGGCCTGTGCCGACTAACCCAGATAAAAAAACAAAGTTGCCAGCGGTATAAACCGCATCAGAGAATGGTAGACCCTGATCAAGCGTTGGCTCAGAACTGTAAAAGGCGCTTGCTCCCGGCTTTGCCTCCGATGGGTGAGTATTGCTCAACTCGTTTGGTGGTTGCGCAAATGCGGCGGCGGAAAGCACGGCGTAGAACATCAGCAGTAGCAGTTTGAGTGTCATCTTCATATCCTTTGGTTGCCGGTAAATCATGCTGTCTCGGGTTGATGTTAACAACAATGACCTGCTTTGACGGTTGCGGTAGTGTTGATGCGTCGAGCCGTCTCACCGGGTTACTGCAATTTAATGTATCAATACGGTCTCTTAATAGTCGCTGCTTAAGATAGTCGCTACTTAAGATAGTCGCTATTTAAGATGGTAAGCCCGCCTATGGTGCCTGCTGTTTGTCGAGTGCTCAGTGTGGCTAGGAAAATGCGTGTTATTCGATGAGGCCAGAGGAGAATCGGTTTTTAAGAATCTGATGCCTCATTGATTCGATAGGATCT
>Ga0209631_10006703_pt1 | contig 11795 bp, 9 predicted proteins | sample COG_08_FD_184752 | JGI IMG/M metagenome (GOLD analysis project Ga0209631, IMG submission 184752) | Pelagic Microbial community sample from North Sea - COGITO 998_met_08 (SPAdes) (version 2) | ecosystem: Environmental > Aquatic > Marine > Neritic zone/Coastal water | place: Helgoland, sampling... | reverse complement strand
CACTCGTTAATTTGGGTTTAATCTCATCCATCTGAATGAAAGAAGGAATCTTAGATTGAAGAAAATCTAGCTGGTCTTGATTCCGACAATGAGCTAGTGCAAGAGGTTCACCTTTGCTAACCCATTGCCCCTTGCCTACTATTTCACTGAGACCAACGCCATGATCAATAGGGTCACTTGACTTTGTTCTACCAGCCTTTAAGTAGATCATGCTAACTCCTATTTCTCTGGCATCAACCCCTGAGATGTATCCAGAAGATTTTGATTCAATAGGGCAAATCAATGGCATTGGTTTTAAATGTTTTTCTGGATTTTCCATTATGTCAGTAGGGCCACCAAGTTCAGAAATCATTTTTTCAAAAATGGATGCCGCTTTTCCAGACTCTAGTGCTATTTTGGATTTACTTCTAGCGCTGTCTAAATCTGGCTCCAAGCCACTCAGCTGCAGCATGTAGGCGGATAATTCAAGAGTAAGCTCTAAAAGTCTTTGATCAGCATTATGAGGTTCTTTCAAGAAATCAATACACTCAATCACTTCGATTGCATTGCCAACACTGTGTCCTAGAACTTGATCCATGTCTGTAATTAAACAGCTTGTTGGAACTCCAGAATTACTCGAAACATTGGCAATACTTTGTGCCAATTCTTGAGCCATTTTGTAATTAGCAGCGAAGGCGCCATTACCTGTTTTAATATCCATAACAAGAGCATCAAGGCCTGATGCTAGCTTCTTAGATAAAATCGAAGCTGTAATCAAATCAATTGACTCAACGGTTGCAGTAACATCTCGGGTGGCATAGAAGCGCTGATCTGCAGGAGCCAGATTTGAAGTTTGTCCAATAATTGCGCAACCCACTGTCTTTACGAGAGACTGAAAAACTGAATTGTTGGGTGCTCCATCATATCCAGGAATGCTCTCAAGTTTATCGAGAGTCCCTCCTGTGTGACCAAGTCCTCGCCCTGAAATCATAGGAACATAGCCTCCACAAGAGGCCACAATTGGGGCTAGCATTAAACTAATTTTATCTCCAACCCCACCAGTTGAGTGCTTGTCTACAACAGGACCATCTAGATTAAACTTATCCCAACTTAAGGTTTCACCTGAGTTCATCATGTGTCTTGTTAAGTTAACCCTCTCGTCCATAGTCATACCACATTTAAAGATAGCCATGGCGAAGGCTCCCAGTTGAGCATCCGTCAAGCTTCCATCAGTGATTCCTTGAACCATGTACCCAATTTCAGTATTACTTAACGAGACACCATCACGTTTTTTTCTGATAAGTTCTTGAGGTAGGAATATTTCACTCATTCTTGACTAGTCACCATAAGGTGTCCAAATGTTTTTAATTTCAGTAGCATTTCTAAGGAATTCAAGGCCTTCACCTTGCATTGGGTTAAGCCAATCTCTATCTTCATCATCGTTAACCCATAAACGTTTTAAATCTCTAGCACTGATTGATTCAACCGAAGAAACTAATTCAGATTCAGCCCAACACCACATTGCATCAGCTTCTGCGTGGCCTGCAAGTTGCTCTGCTAGGTCTTGTTTGATTCCACTGACAATATTGATTACACCTGCAGGGACATCTGAAGTTTCGAAAGTCTGAACAAGCTCCAATGCAACACTTGCAAATTTTTGACTTGGAACAAATACAATACAGTTGCCCATAGCTATAGCAGGAGCAATTAATGAAATTGTTGAAATTAGCGGAGAATTCTCTGGCGCAATTTGAGCAAGAATCCCTACAGGTTCTGGAAGTGCCATAGTAACGCCTCTATAAGGAGCGCTGTGAACAGCACCATCATATTTATCAGCCCAAGCAGCATAACTAAATAATCGACTAATGCTCTCATCAAACTCTGCTTTGGCTTGTTTTTTAGATATCCCACAAAGAGTTTTAAGGCGTTCAACCCATTCTAATTCTCTTACTGATAAGTTTTCAGCAATGAAATAGATGATCTGAGCTCTGGCATGACCACTCAATGATCCCCATGATGATGCCTTAGAGGCAGCACTAATAGCGTTTCGAATATCTTTTCGATTTCCTGAGCCTACGTATGCTGCCTTTGAGCCATCTGCATTGAAAGTTGCAAGACTATGGCCACCATCAGGTCTAACTTGCTTTCCACCAATATAAAACTTAAGGGTTCGGTCTACTGCTTCTTCTTTAAATGAAATAGAAGCGGAAGCCGATTTATTTGGCGATTTTAAGCCTTGAGGTTTGAGGTACTCAAATAAACCCTCTTTTCCACCCTCTCTTCCAAATCCAGACTCCTTAATACCTCCAAAACCACAAGACGCATCAAATTGATTATGACAATTGATCCAGATAACGCCAGCTTTTACTTTTGGTGCAACATCCATAGCTCTATTAATATTTTCACTCCATATGCTAGCAGCAAGACCATACCGACTGTTATTAGCTAACTCAATGGCTTCGGATTGCGTTCTGAATGTCATAGAAACCAGAACAGGCCCAAAAATTTCTTCTTGAACCAATGGATGGCTTGAGTCAACCTCAGTAATTAGAGTAGGAGGGTAGTAATTCTTATCTGAATTTAATTCGTATGCTTGAAATACTTCTCCTCCATGATTTAAGCCCTCATCAACCATTTCACAAACCCTATTAAATTGGGTATTACTAACGAGACTTCCTATGTCAGTTGATTTGTCAAGTGAAGAACCAAGTCGAAGTGTTTTAATTCGTTGCTTAATCTTTTGATGAAGCTCATCTGCAATCTCAGCTTGTGCCAACAATCTTGATCCTGCGCAGCAGACCTCTCCCTGGTTAAACCAGATTGAGTCAACTAACCCCTCAACTGCAGCATCTAGATCTGCATCCTCGAAAACAATAAAAGCGGACTTCCCTCCAAGCTCAAGGGTTAGTTTTTTTCCTTGACCGGCGGTACTTTCTCTGATTGACCTGCCAACAGCTGTTGAGCCGGTAAATGCCACTTTATCGATACCTTTGTGAGCTGCAAGCTCTGCTCCAATAACTCCATCTCCATTGATCATATTAATGACTCCAGATGGAAGGCCTGCTTCCTCACATAGTTGGGCAAAAAACATAGCTGTTAATGGAGTTTGTTCTGCCGCCTTAAAAACAATTGTATTTCCCATGGCTAGGGCGGGAGCAATCTTCCATGAGAGCATTAAAAGTGGAAAATTCCAAGGAACAATTTGTGCCACAACCCCAATAGCCCTATAACTTGAAAATTCTTTTTCTTGAAGCTGTGCCCAGCCAGCATGATAATAGAAATGCCTAATCGCAAGAGGAATATCAATATCTCTACTTTCCCTTATTGGCTTGCCGTTATCAAGAGATTCCAGAACCGATATAAGCCTGGAGTGTTTTTGAATCAGTCGCGCGAGAGCATAAAGAACCTTAGCTCGTTTATGACCACCAAGATTTTCCCAGGAGGGTTGAGCTTTCCGTGCTGCAGAAACAGCAGAATCAAGTTGTTTAGAGTTTGCAATTTCAATATTTGCTAAAAGCTCTCCATTTGAGGGGTCAAGAGAGGCAATCAAGTCAGAGTCTTTATTTGAAATAAACTGACCATTAATGAGCTGCCCAAATCTTCGACTATTTTTTTCTAGCCACTCTTGAGCTTCTTTGCTACTTTCAAATGCTTCGCTATATTCAAGATTATCAAAAGATTTTAGAATTGACATGATAGAGTCCTATGCTAAGGGGTGACGATACGATGAAGAGTAGAATCCAGTTGAGTAGTGATCCAATTGACGCTCAATATCGCCAAGGAGGCTCGATGCACCAAATCTGAACAAATCAGGTTCTAGCCAACGACGACCCAGCTCCTCTTTAATCATGGTCATATACAAAAGTGCTGTCTTAGTATCACTGATACCACCAGCAGCCTTAAATCCAACTGAAATACCAGTTTGATTAAAATAATCTCTAATCATTCTAACCATAACAAGACTTACAGGAAGAGTGGCATTAACCGATTCTTTGCCAGTCGAAGTCTTAATAAAATCAGCTCCAGCCATCATACAAATTTGGGAAGCTTTTGCAATATTTGTAAGATTGCCAAGTTCGCCAGTCGCCAAAATAGTTTTCATATGGGCATCACCACATTTCTCTCGAAACATTCTTACTTCTTCATAAAGAGCTTTCCAGTTTCCCTCTAAAACATGCCTTCGACTTATAACTATATCTATTTCATTTGCACCAGCATCAACAGAATATTCAATCTCTTGCAGTCTAATTGGAAGAGGAGAGAGTCCAGCAGGAAATCCAGTAGATACAGCAGCAAGGTTAATTGACGTACCTTGAATGGCATTTTTTGCAGCAACAAGCATGTCATGATAAACACAGACAGCAGCAACACTTAAATTTAAGGATTGAACACCTAATTCCTTCTCAAGGTCCAGGCTAATAGGCTGTCTTGCCTTGCTGCAAAGCCTTCTGACTCGAGCAACTGTGTCATCACCAGACAGCGTGGTTAAGTCCATTAATGTAATTGCCTTTAAAAGCCATGCAGCTTGATTGTCTTTTTTTATACTTCTCCTTGGGCCATAATTAGAACATCTTCTTTCAACAGCACTTCGATTCACAGATATACTTGAAATGAGATCAAGGCTGAACTCCATCCCTGGATTTCTTAAATTATTATGAGTAGTTTTTGAATCGTCAGACCCAACAAGATTAAGAATTTTCTTATCTTTTTGAAATTTCCCATCTTTCGTTAAATTTTTATTAGTATTCATAATATTTTTACACAATTTGTATTACTGACTTTTTAGATAAGAATTTAATAATTTCTCTACAGTATCTGCTGCTTTACTTGCAAAAGCAATAGTCTGTTCATGAGTAATATCTGTTTCACTCATGCCTGCAGCATAATTTGTAATGACTGAAAGAGCACAAAGTGGAATCCCTTGATGTCGAGCTAGAATGACCTCTGGAACAGTAGACATGCCAACAGCATTTGCACCAAGAGTCTTTACTGCTCTAATTTCAGCTGGTGTTTCAAATTGTGGCCCACTGAACCAAGCATAGACACCCTCATGTAAGTTAATATCAATAGCCTTTGCTGCGCTTCTCATGGCATCACTCAGTTTTGGATTATAAGCATCAACCATATTGACAAATCGCTCATTACCATCCGCACCAAACAAAGGAGACACTCCAGTCATATTTATATGGTCTGTAATAAGCATGACGCTCCCCGGTGACGCCTCTTTAATTGTACTTCCAGCAGCATTGGTTAAAACCAAGCTTTGACATCCTAACGCGCTTAATACTTGAATAGGAGTAGCCATAATGTCGGCCCGTCCATGCTCATAATAATGAGCTCTTCCTTGCATAACTACTACATTAATTCCTTCAACCTCACCAAATAAAAGTTTTCCGGCATGACCGCCTACACCAGCAACTGGAAAACCAGGTAAATCTTTGAAATCTATAGAGCTTTTCGTATCTATATTGTCACAAAATTGACCAAGACCTGAGCCAAGAATAAGACCCACTTTTGGCTTAAAGTTTTTAATGTGTTGACTAATAATCTCAACACATTCTTGAACATAGCTCATTAGAGGTGCTCCGGCCCAAAAGATTGAGGAAGAAGCTTTGATAAATTGATTCGATCTTTGATGCCATCAGGTGAACACATGATGACTTCTGTAGATTTATCTGAAAACTCCCTTATTCTTTGTCTACAACCACCACAGGGTATCCCCCCTTCATCATTTTTAGTCATGACATATATTTTATTAATCTTGCTTTCACCGCCCATTACCATTGAAGCAATTGCAGAAGCTTCTGCACAATTACCAAGAGGATAGCTTGCATTTTCAACGTTGCACCCAATGTATTGATTGCCCGTATCTGTAATGATTAATACACCGACAGGATAGTTAGAATAGGGAACATAAGCTTTACTCATTGCTTCTTTAGTGATTTTTATATGGCTTTCTTCACTCATTCTAAAGTTCCTTGATGTAAGGTTGTGCTGAAGCTTTAGGAGGAACAGCTTTACCAATAAACCCAGCCAGCAAAATAATTGTAAGGATATAAGGAGTTGCTTCAATTAGCTGGACAGGAATCTCTCCAATTCCAGGAATTACTATGCCCTGAAGTCTGATCGAGATAGCGTCTAAAAAGGCAAATAAGAAGCAGGCTGCGAGTACTTTATAAGGATGCCATTTTCCAAAAATTAGGGCTGCAAGAGCAATAAAGCCACTTCCAGCAGTCATGTCTTTTACAAACTGTGCATTATAGGCTGTGGAAAGGTATACACCCCCAATGCCACACAAAATTCCGCCAATTAAAAGTGCTCTATATCTGAGTGTTTCAACAGATATTCCAGCGGTATCAACCGCTTTTGGATTCTCACCAACAGCTCGAAGTCGAAGACCAAAGCGAGTTCTAAAGACGACCCACCAAACTAACGGCACAATTGCAAAGGCAAGATATACAAGTATATTGTGCCCACTAATTAGTTCACGATAGATTACACCTAAAATTGGGATATGATCAATCAATTCAAGTCCTGGTAAATCAATCGAAAGAAATCTCTGGTCATTTTTTAAAGTAGGAGTGATTCCAGCTTTTTTAAACCAAGCTAGACTAAGAATCATTGTCAGTCCAGCAGCTAAGATATTAATTGCAACTCCACTTACAATCTGATTTCCTTTGTATGTGATTGATGCAAAACCATGAACCATAGCTAAGACTGAAGAGGCGATAATGCCTGCTAATAACCCAATCCATGGTGAGCCAAAAGCAACTGCAGCACTTGCAGCAATAAATGCGGACATAAGTAATTTACCTTCTAGCCCAATATCAACCACTCCAGAGCGCTCTGCAAATAGACCTGCCATTGATGCAAAAATTAGGGGTACACAGACACGAACCGATGCATCTAAAGTTAATACAGTATTTAGAAAAATATCGCTCATTCTGTTCCCTCAATTGGTGCTAAAAAACGAATTAAAATCGGTCTATATAAATATTCAAGTCCACCACAGAATAAAATCACAAGGCCTTGCATAACAACAACAATATCCCTGGAAACATTTTGAAGTTCAAAGTCTAGTTCAGCACCACCTTGATATAGGATTCCAAATAGGAAGGCTGCGATTAAAATTCCAACTGGGTGATTTCGACCCATTAGTGCTACTGCTATTCCACCAAATCCATAACCATAATTAAAATTAAGGAAGAGGCGATGTTGAACGCCCATTAACTCATTGATTCCAACAAGTCCCGCTAAAGCGCCAGAAATACACATTGTTACAATGATAATCTTCTTAGGGTTAATACCACCATAAACAGCAGCATCGTTACTTTTACCAACAGCTCGAATTGCGTATCCCCAGCGAGTATGCCATAGGAAAAACCAAACTAAACCAGAGAAAAACAAAGCTACTAAAATTGATAAATTAAGAGGCGATTTTGCAATCTTGTAGCCAAAACTAGCAAAAACATCATGAACAAAAGGCAGCCATGAGGCCTTAATAAAATCTGCACTCTCTGGAGACATTTCTCCAACTTCTCTTAACACATTAACCAAAACATAAACCATCAAGGCCGATGCTAGAAAGTTAAACATAATTGTTGTAATAACAATATGACTTCCTCTGTAGGCTTGCAAGTAGGCAGGAATAATAGCCCATAGTGCTCCAAAGAGAAGTCCTCCTGAGATAGCAAGTGGAATCACTATCCAAGCACTCAATGCAGGATTCAAATATAGCGCGACAAGAGCGGTGCCTAGACCGCCTACATATGCCTGACCTTCTCCACCAATGTTGAATAAACCTGCATGAAAGGCAACCGCAACTGCTAATCCAGTAAAAACAAAATTGGTTGCGTAATAAAGTGTGTAGCCCAAACCTTCATCATAGCCTAGCGCACCATAAATTAATATTTTTGTTGCTTTAATAGGGTCTACTCCAATTAAAACAAACACAATAGCCGTAGCAATAAAAGCAGTTAAAACATTCAGGAAGGGCAGAAGAAAGCCGTTAATCCATGATAAACGTCGTTCGCGAGTCATACTTCAACTCCTTTCAATTCATCTTTAGATCCCAGGGCATTGGCCATCATCATTCCAAGAGTAGCTTCATCTGCATCAGATCCATTAACAGTGCCTGTAATTTCACCATCACACATTACAACGATACGATCACTCAGTGACATTATTTCTTCTAATTCTACTGAGATTAAAATAATAGCCTTTCCAGCATCCCTCATTTCAATAATTCTTTTTCTAATAAATTCAATTGCACCAATATCAACACCTCTAGTTGGTTGGCCAATAATCAAAAGGTCTGGGTCTCTCTCGAACTCTCTAGCTAAAATAAGTTTCTGCTGATTACCACCTGAAAAATTAGAAGACATCAGGTTAGGATTGTTTGGACGGACATCAAATGCTTCCATCATTGATTCGCAGTTAGCTTTCACAGAAGCACGCTTTAGCCATACCCCCTGGTTGATTGTTTTGTCATTGTGATAGCCTAATAATGCAGTTTCACTGGCAGTAAATTCTGAGATCATTCCCATTCTTTGTCTGTCTTCAGGGACATGGGCAACGCCTAGATTTCTTAATTGCTCGGGATTCAAAGAGTTGTTCGAGGTGATCGTTTCGCCCATTATCTCAATTGAGCCTTTTGAAATTGGAAGTATTCCAGCCAAGGCTTTTAAAAGGGTTCCTTGACCATTTCCAGTTACACCAGCAATTCCCAAAATTTCTCCTGAGCGCGCTTCAAAACTGACATCTGAAACTCTCTTTAAGCCTTGCTCATTCATTATTTCAAGGTTTTTAGCAATTAGAGCGGGGTTTCCAGACTTTGCTTTAGATTTTTTTATGTTGAGTAGAACTTTCCTTCCAATCATGAGTTCTGCAAGCTCTTCTGGGTTGGTTTTACTTGTTTCTCTATGAGCAACCATTTTGCCAGCGCGCATCACTGAAACATTGTCGGTTATACTCATGATTTCACGAAGCTTATGAGTAATCAAAATAATTGTAACACCTTGCTTTTTAAGTGCTTCAAATATACGAAACAGTTCATCTGATTCTTGAGGTGTTAATACTCCAGTAGGCTCATCAAGAATTAAAACTTTAGCGCCCTTATATAGGCCCTTTAAAATCTCAACTCTTTGCTGCATGCCAACTGAGAGTTCTTCTACAGCTATATCGAGTTCAACTTCCAAGCCATACTCCTTGGCAAGTCTTGTAAGTTCAACTCTTGCATTGGATAAGCTTTCAGTTATTAATGCCCCACCTTCGCTGCCAAGAACAACATTCTCAAGGACTGTAAAGTTATCAACGAGCATAAAGTGTTGATGTACCATTCCGATACCTGCCTCAATGGATTGCTTTGAACTAATTGCTCTAAAGTCTTTATTAAAAACTTTAATTTGTCCAGAGTCTGCCTGATAAAAGCCATACAAGATACTCATTAACGTTGACTTACCGGCGCCATTCTCTCCAACAATTCCATGAATTGTTCCAGTTTGGACACTCAGATTGACCTTGTCATTTGCGTGCACAGCACCAAAATGTTTATCAACATTGATTAGCTCAATGGCAATGTTCGACTCAGTCATAGCTATTTATTTTAACCAGGAAATAGATTTATTATAGTTATATAGATTCGAAACTTTTAAATATAGTTTTTAAACCTAGAATTTAAAAGTTAAAAAAAAACATCCGACCCTAGAGCCGGATGTTTTAATCTAAAAAGAACTGCTTATTATAAAGGGCAGCTATTATCAGACATGTAGTCATGAACAACAATAGAGCCATCGATAATTCCATTTCTTGCTGCATCTACTGCGGCAAGCATGTCAGCAGAAACTAAATCAGCATTGTACTCATCCATTGCAGCGCCAACACCATCTTCAGCTACTCCATTCACTTTAAAGCCACCTGACCATGTTCCATCAACAGCAGCAGCAAAGCTTTCATATGCAGCTAAACCAACTTTCTTATACATTGAAGTCAGCATAGTTCCTGGTTGCATGTAGTTCTGGTTTGAGTCAACACCAATTGCTAAAACACCCATATCTGCAGCAGTTTGGTATACACCGATTCCAGTTCCACCAGCAGCAGCATAAACTACGTCAGCACCATTTTCAACTTGGCTACGAGTAATTTCACCACCCTTAGTTGGGTTGCCCCAAGCTGCAGGAGTTGATCCTGTCATCTGAGCTAGAACATTCATAGAGCTATCAGCATGAGCAACACCTTGCTTATAACCACATTCGAAACGACTAATCAATGGAATATCCATTCCACCAACAAAACCTACAGTTCCAGAGTTAGACGCCATAGCTGCCATAACTCCAACTAGGAAAGAGCCTTCATGCTCTTTAAAGATAACGTTTTGAACATTTGGAGCGTCAACTACACCATCGATAATAGTAAACTGAGTGTCTGGATATTCAGCTGCAGCTGCCGCAACTGCGTTGGCCATAGTGAATCCTACTGCAATAACTGGCGAATAGCCACGCTGAGCAAACTTCTTAAGGCTTTGCTCCATCATAGCCTCGTTAGTTGGCTCTAATTCTGTAACCGCAATACCAGTATCATTCATAAACTTCATAACACCGTTTACATAAACAGCCTCGTTGAATGACTTGTCATTTTTTCCGGCAGTGTCATAAACGACTGCTGGCTTGACATGACCATCAGCTTGAGCAATTGGCGCTGCTAAAAGAAACGTAGAAGCAATAACCGCTAAGCCTGTTTTTTTGAGCAATCCACTAAAATGTGAACGTTTCATGTTTTTCATTGTGTACTCTCCTTAGTTATTAATCTTAATTTTTAATAGAAAAAAACCGTCATTAAAAAAAAGACAGTCAAAATATCTTTAGTATTAACTCAAGCTTTGTTCTCAAAAGTATATAGAAATTAAATTCCCGAGTTATGAATATTCTATTCTTGAAAATCATCTTTGTCAAAAAAAAATCAATATATTTTTCAATCTTTCTAAATTGGTATCTTTAAATTAAGTTTGGTATTTTTTTTCTGAAATATTTTTATAATAAATAATGATTGTTTACAATAATTGTCAACAAATTTAGGCATATAATTAAAGCTTTAGATGTAATTATTAAGGCTGAGTTAAATGAGTACAGAAATTAATAAAAATTCTGATGAGGTGGTTGACCTAGTTTTTGAAGCAATTTTAAAGAATCGCCTAAAGCCTGGTGTAAGACTTTCAGAAATATCTTTGCAGGAAGAGTTTGGCTACAGTCGCTCAGTTGTTAGACAGGGATTTGATAAGCTAGTTGATTCAGGCCTGCTGCAACATAAGAAGAATCAAGGAGTCAGGGTGGCTTGCCCAACCAAACAAGAGACGACTCAGATTTATGAAGCAAGACAGGCTATTGAAAACGCTGTCATTACAATATTGGTTAACAAGCACCAGAGTCAAAATTTAGATCTCTCTAAAATTGATGATTTGATTTCTGAAGAGAAACGCCTGCATAATACTTCTCAAAACGATGAGCATACAAAACTTTCATGCGACTTTCATCTGACTTTGGCAGAGCTTTGTGATAACAAATATATAGTGGAGAGCCTTAAGCCTCTAATTCCATTAAGCACTCTTGCAGCATCAGTTTATTCGAATCCAGAATCTACTTTTTGCTCTTATGCCGAGCATAGTGACCTTATTCAGGCAATTAAAAGCAACGATTTAGATAAAGCCTCTAAATCAATAAAAAAACATCTAGATAACTGCGTCAAGTCACTTGATTTTAAAAAAACTATTAGAAACAGAAGTTACAGCAACATATTTAGCTAAAAATCATGAATAAGAAAGT
>Ga0209631_10006701_pt1 | contig 11798 bp, 12 predicted proteins | sample COG_08_FD_184752 | JGI IMG/M metagenome (GOLD analysis project Ga0209631, IMG submission 184752) | Pelagic Microbial community sample from North Sea - COGITO 998_met_08 (SPAdes) (version 2) | ecosystem: Environmental > Aquatic > Marine > Neritic zone/Coastal water | place: Helgoland, sampling... | reverse complement strand
CGCTTGATATAGCATTTCTGGGATTTCTCGACCAATCTCGCCACTAAAGAATAGAGCACGTGCCAATAAAGGACTCTGGAAAATCGTCACATCAGCATCATTGCCACGCTCGATAATCAATTCGGCAATTTTGCCACGCCCCATCGCTAAAACCTTTGGAGCTTCCAGACTGCCAACATCATATTTTAACGCAACCGCAAAATGGGTTGGATTTGTAATGATTGCGGTTGCTGATGGGACATCATTTAAGGCCGTTTGCTGACGCGCGGCATTTGCAGAATTTTCCATCTGCATTCGGCGGATTTTTGCTTTAACTTCAGGTGAACCATCAGTCTGTTTAAATTCGTCTTTTTGATCCTGCTTGGACATTTTCAATTCTTTGATATGCGTGTGTCGTTGCCACATATAATCAAGCAGGGCAATCACCGCTAAAACCACTAATAATGCGCCAAGAATCTTCGGAAACATGCTTGCTGCGGACGCTACAGCCTCACCAAGCGAGCGAAAAGGTAATTGCAGAATTTTAGGCGCCTGATCATAAAGAACAGCAATCGCAACACTAAAAAGCAAAACAACCTTTAACGAAGCCTTGCCAAGCTCAACAAGCGCCTTCACCGAAACCATCCGCTGCAAACCCTTTAGCGGGTTAATCCGATTCCCCTTAAAAGCCATGGCTTTTGGAGCAAAGTTTAAACTACCAGCCACAGCTGCCTGCGTTAGTACAGACACAACCATCATGGGCACACCAACAAAAGCACCAGTAATAATAATTGTCTTTATCAATAAGGTAATGCGCTGAGTGATTAGCACATCCAGATCGGCTCCAGGTTCAAGGCTAAAAAATTCAGCCCATCTTCCAAGTGTTGGCTCAATCACGGTGGGAACGGCAAACATCATCAATAACCCGACAAAAAGACCTGTGAAGACAAACATATCTTTTGAGGTCAACACCTTCCCGTCTTCGGCCGCTTTCTCAAGTTTGCGTTGGGAAGGGTCCTCAGTCTTTTCTTGGCTGTTATCACCTTCTTCAGCCATTGCTTATTAACCCCAGAAGCTGTTGGATATTGTCAACTGCTGCATGAGCCAAATCATCCATCGCTCCACCGAGCACATCAACCCAAAGGTAGAGCAGTAAGAAAATTGCAAGCATGCTGATAGGAAAGCCAAAAGAAAACAAATTTAATTGTGGGGCTGAACGAGTAATCACACCAATAGCCAAATTGATTGCCACCAAAAAGGCCGTCAAGGGCAACATAATTATGCTTGCCGCAAAAAACATTGACCCAGCTGCTGCGATGCCGCTTTGAATTAACACTGGGAAGGCCGGCATCGCGCCAACCGGGAGATAAACATAGGAGTCAGCTACCGCGCGCAAAACCAGTAAATGCCCGTTTGATGAGAGAAAAATAACCGTCAAAAACAGCGAAAATGTCTTACTGATGACCGGTGTCTGACCACCTGAGTCAGGGTCAATCTGGGCAGCGAAACCAAGACCGGCCGAAGCCGCGATTTTCTCACCAGCGAGAAGCACGGCTGAAAACCAAATGGTCAGAACAAGCCCTGCACCGATCCCAATAGCAAGTTCAGTCATAATTACCTGAATACCAATTAAAGCGTCAAAGCTCTGCCAATCAGGAACCGTAGCATTATTCATCACAGCAACGCCAAGAAGCACCGCCATAATAATGCGCACTTGGAGCGGCGTCGAACTGCCACCAAAGAAGGGGGAGGCAATCAAAAAGGCACCAATACGCAAACTTGCAAGAAATAATCCAGCTAAAAGCTCTATCAAAAATTGAAGGTTTAGGCCCGGAAGTGCCCCAGTACCGTTTAAATTTGATAATGCTAAATCACCCATTTGCCTAGCCAACCTGAGCGACTTGATCAAATATAAAATAAAAATAATCTGATAACTGAACCATCATAAGATTGGCAAGAAGGCCAAATGTTATCAACACTATAACAAGCTTTGGTACAAAGCTGAGCGTTTGTTCATTAATTGAGGTAGCTGCCTGAAAAATGCCAATAAACAGACCAATCCCAAGCGCCACGAGTAAAACTGGGCCAGCTACCATAACGATCTGCCAGAATGCCATCCTCAGAAATTCAACATTCATATCAAAGCCCATAATCAGTGTCCTTCCACCCCACAGGGGTTAAACAGCAAATGTCGCAACAAGCGAGCCAACCGTCATGCTCCAGCCATCGACCAAAACAAACAAAAGTAATTTAAAGGGTAAAGCCACTAGCATTGGACTAAGCATCATCATGCCAAGTGACATCAAAACTGACGCTACCACCATATCAATCACCAAAAACGGCAAAAACAGGAGAAAGCCAATCTGAAACGCGGTTTTTAATTCAGAAGTAATAAAAGCTGGCAATAACACCGTTAACGGAACATCACCCGGCGTCTCAACCGCGCCCTTCGCAGCCAGATCCATAAACATGTTTAGATCATCCTTACGGGTATTCTTAACCATAAATTTTTTCATATCATCACTAGCCGATGACAGTGCATTCTCGGCGCTGACACTACCATTAAGATACGGTTCAGCCGCCGTATCATAAATCGTTGTTAGGGTTGGCGACATGATGAAAAAAGTGAGAAATAACGCAATCGCAATCAGAACCTGATTTGGCGGGGTTTGCTGCGTTCCCATCGCCTGTCGCAAAATTGACAGAACAATGATGATCCGGGTAAATGATGTCATGCCAAGCACCAAAGATGGCAGAACCGTCATTGCGGTCATCAATGCTAATATCTGTAAAGACAATGAATAGGATGTGCTTCCATCAGCACCATTGCTGGAAATCAGCGCCGGTAAACCAGCACCAAGTCCGGCCATGTTACTGGAAAAACTACTTGCTGCATCCTGCGCCACCGCTGGTACAGCAAAAAAGATGGCTGTCGCTAAAATACCACTGACGAAAAGTAATGCCCGAACGTATTTCATCATCGGGCTAGCGGGCTGCATTCTGCTGCCTCCAGCTTTGAAAGGTTTGGGCAAAAGCCTGTTGTTCATCCGTTGATGTCATTTGAGAAGCCAAATTGGTAGGCTTTGCTGAACTGGAACCTTCAAACGGCTTTGATACCGCATGGGCATGCATCGCATCAGCAACTGCCGCACGCATCGCCTCACTGTCACCAGCTTCATCATGCTGATGTTTTTTCCGCAATGTTGATCCTGCATTGGCAATCGACAATGGAATAAGGCTAGGCGCGTGGCCCTTGGCCGACACCATGACAAATTCTTTAGAGTCGATTATTACCAGCCTCAATCTCTCGGTTGGACTCACCGCGGCATCTTCAACAACGTTAATACGTTTTCCAGCTTTCATGCTGGCACGGATCACAGTGCTTTTTTTCCGAAGGATAATTAACAAAAGGATCATCACACCAAGAAAGGCGGCGGTAATCAAAATTTGCTGAGTGCCTATAATGTTCGTATACATTGCCATACTCCGTCAGGACGATCCTGATCCGAAAGAGGCAAAATATGTGCCAGAATCAAAAACAGACCCTTAAATAAACATTAAGGGTCTGAATATATTTATTTTATTATAATGGCCCCCATCACAAATACAGCAAAGCCTTTTGTTGGGCGTCAAATCAATGACATGTCAGGCTATCATCGATCAAATCTGATCTAGAGGTTTTCAACTCGTTTTTCAGGGTCAACAATTTCCGTAAAGCGCACGCCAAAACGCTCACCAACCATAACGATTTCGCCCTTGGCAATCATGGTTCCGTTAACGAGAATATCCAGCGGATCTCCAGCGAGCCGGTCAAGCTCAATTACCGCGCCCTCGTTCAAACGCAACAAATCACGGATCTTAATTTCAGTATTACCAACTTCAACTGTCATCTGGACTTCAACATTTTCCAAAACGCGCAGATTTTCAGCTGTAACTTTTGATGTGCTGGCCGCGCTGGCATCAGCAGCCGTTGACGGTTCTTTGGCGTCATCTGTCTGATTTTCAGTTTCATCTGCCATCATCTTTTCCTTTTCTTTTACCAGCGAACTGGCCTCACATAGACATTATCTAGATCCGCCGTGACAAGCTTACCGCCACCTGCCCGGACACTTCACCAATATCGGCAAAGAATATTGGATTGTTTTCAACTCGAACTTCAATGCCATCATTAATCTGAATAGGTACTACGTCGCCCGTTTTCAGGCGAATTAATTGACCCATCGACATAACTGGCTCACCAAGAAGCGCGGTGACATTCAATGGAATGTTTAAAATCGCGCGCTCCATCTTCTCGCGCCAGGTTACATCATCATCTCCAGTTTCTGATTGGACACGCGATCTGAGTTGCGAGGCGATAGGTTTTAATGTCTGCAGTGGGTATACGACATCCACGTTAACCGAATCTGCGGAAGGTAGCTGGATAAGGAATGAACAAATGATAACAAGCTCATTTCCATCAACAAATGATGCAAATTGCGGGTTTACCTCACGGCCTTGATACAAAATTTTAATTTGCATCAAATCACTCCATGACGTTGTCAAAGCCTCGCACAAACCACGATTAACAATCTCGATCACACGTTCTTCAGTGCTAGTAAACTCTGTACGTTTCTGATCAGCTTGTAGGATTGACCCACCATAATATGATGCTGTTAGCGTTGAAATAAATTTTGGGCTGATTGTTAGCAGCATTGGCCCGCGCAATTCTTCCATTCGCGAGATATTGAGGTTCATGAAAGTACCAATGCTTTCACAATACTCATCAAAGGTTTTAACTTCAGGTGGAAACGGCGAAATACGCGGTTGAACGCGCAACATAGGTAAAAACACACCACGCGCAACTCGGGCAAATCTTTCATTGATCAATCGCAGCGCATAATAGTCTCCCATCAACGACAAATCATCTTCGCCAAATTGAAATGAACGAACTTCAGCCGTCCCAGATACATCGGCATGCACGTTATGAGACGAGCCTTTCAGCCCATCCATTAGCGCTTCGACTTCTTCACTTGATAGTTTACGTGATGACATGTCCTACCGAGACTTTTCCGTTTAACTCATTAACTTTATTGTAAAACAAATGAGGTGAAATGAACCTCACTCACACCGCCAAAATCTTCAAGCGCAATCAATTTGTTATTGATGCTTGTGGTTAACGCCTTGGCAAGCTGCTCACGACCGTTCTTACCCTGAATATCAGCTTCTGAGAACTCACTAATCGCATTCAGAATCTCTGATCGAAGCGCTAATTGATGCGCCTCGACATTCGCCATGACGGTATCATCATATTGCGTGGAGACGCCAAGACCAACTTGCAAGAACTTACGCGAATTCATCAAGTTTGTAGTAAAGGTACCCGGGAATTCAAAATAAGTCGTCATAAAGGTCTTGACCTCAGGGGTCTCCTTCGAAACCTTAGTTTCCCCTTCAGCAGCCTTTTCATCAGCGGCTTTCTTTTCCTCAGCTTCAGTCATTTTCCGTTCGATGATCTGCTCAATCTCTTCCGAAGGGTCTGGCTGATCACTGCCAAACAAGAAAAATCCGCCGCCTAAACCCGCGCCAACAAGAAAGAGGCCACCAAAGACAAATCCTAGAATTTTTAAAATTCCACGACTCTTTTTAGGCTGGTTATTTTCGTCATCTGCCATAGATTCATCCTCCAGTGGACGTCCCTACCTAGTACATTAGTAAGAGCAACTGTACTAGGCCTGAATATTTATCAAATTTTCTGATCTCTCGGTAGTCATTTCTGCATTGGCTGGACCATCATTTTCGGTCTTGCCTGCGATGGCTTTATGAGGTGTTTCCGCTGTATTTTGTTGGTTGGCCTGCCCATCTGAGGCATTACCCCCAAATCCCTGCGACTGGCCCGAATCCAGGCTTCCTAAACGAATGCCAGAGGCTTCAAGCATTTGCGCTAATCGCCCTTCGGCATCATTCAACATGGAAGCCGCAACTGATGTTTCGGTTTTAATCAAAACATTTGCTCGATTGTTTTTCATTACAAGGCTAATGCGCATTTTTCCAAGGTTACGGGGGTTGAGTTGAAACTCTAACTGATCCTTGCCGCCGGCAAGCCCTCGTTGTACACGTTGGAGCAGCATCTCGCTCCAGTTATTTTTTGCCATATCTAGTGTTTGCAGCATATTAAGATTGTTCAACAATCCTCCACCCGCGATAGACCCTGATTGACCGCCATTTTGACTGCCTGACTGACCGCCTGAGTGCGAGTGGCCACCAGATTGGCCTGCAATCCCAGACACGGTATCAAGCATTGCTGAAGCACTTTGGGATGCACGCATCAGTTCAACGACGTTTTGGCTTTGTGCCGAGTGCATAGATAACTTGTCGCCAAAAGCCAGATTTTGAGCAGACAACATGGCCTGTTTCAGACTTGCGCCGCTCACAAGATTTTTTTCTTTTTTTCCAATAAACTCGTTCGCTTTATCTCCAAAAAGCTCTGCATCAATTTCGGCATCACGCTGCTCAAGATCAAGCGAGCGATTCTTCATCAAGTTGGCAAATTTAGCCGCAAGCTTGCCATCCGCCGATTGCGCCGGCAAAGGCCCAATGAAATTTTCCAGTAATTTTGCCTGACCGGCGGTATTCTTTCCGGGCGCTGCGGCGGCCACTGTCGTTCCGTCAAACTTCACATTTGCTAACGCAATATCGCGTCCAGTTTTTATAGATGGCGTCGAGCCAGGCGTCTCACCTTGCCCAGCAGTACCTTGCCCACGATCAAGTGACAGCCTAATTTTTAGAAATTTTTCATCAGTGGAACCCAATAATTTACTCTCTTCAGAGGCCGTGTTTGCGCTCAAAAAGTTCCCAGTTTCAATCTTAGCTGCGTCATCATCATTTGCCATTCCGACATAGCCATTTGTGTTAAGCGGCATTGATCCGATTATATCCGCTAATGCATTAGCATTTTCATCTTCGTGCAAAAATTCTTCACCATCTGTCGCAACCACATCATCGGCGTCAATTGTTGGCTGCCCAGATGATTTCTGTTGTAATTTAGATGCCGCCTGCTGCGCAACGATCATCGCGAGCAATTCTTCTTGAGGCTCACCTTTAGCATCATCTTGATCTTGTGATTGCCCTGCCAAAGCACCAGCAACTGTTGTGGCGTCCATCGCGATGTCTTTTATGGACCCATCAGTTGCCGCGCCATCAAACAATGCTGTAAACAACAAATCTCTACCTGTCTTTTCTGCATTCACAGATACTGGTGATTTCCCACTGGCTCCAGCTATTTGCACAGATTTAGGCACTATTTTTGACATGTTACACAGGTCCGCTTATCAAGATCGCATTGATTATAATTGAATCGATGATGCAATTCAGATGCCATTATCTCACCAATGTAGGTTTTTATTGCGTCCGTTGCCGTCGTCTTGATGCTTCGTCATCTTCGCGCTTTGTTTCACGTTCATTCCGTTCTTTAGCACGCAGCGCACTTGCCTTGTTGGCAGATTTTTCCCGGCGCCGATCAGATTGAGCGATTTTTTGCCGCATCGTTTGCAATTCCTCCGCGAGATGATCACAGCGGTTATTGGCAGTCTCAAGTTGTTCACGGATTTTATAATTTAACTGCGCAGCGACACGGAATGTCGCCATCACCTGCTCACCATCTTCTAGAGCCTGGTCACGCGCCATTTCACTGAGCTTCTGACGCATTTCATCAATACGTTGAAATTCACTATTCAAAAGACCCAGACCACGCATTTGCTTATTTATTAAAACGCGCTCTTTTAAAGCAAGGCGATCAAAGGTCGATAATCGGCGGCTCATGTCTGTGCCTGCATGTTAAATAAGTCAGTCAGTGCCTTTATACTATCTCCACAAGATGCGCTTTGATCGAAAGGCTGCCGGATATGCTCCATCAGTTTTGGCCAAAGCTGGACGGCAAGGTCAAGATCCTGATCTTGACCCGGTGCATAACCACCCATCAATATCAAATCTCGATTTTCCATATAAACCGAAACTAGTCTCCGAAAATATTGAGCAGCCTGAATCTGGTTTTGATTAGCAATATCATTCATCACACGACTTATTGATGCCGATAGATCCACCGCCGGATAAATGCCCATCTGCGCCTGCTCCCGCGACAGCAAAATATGACCATCAAGAATAGCGCGAGCAGTATCAACTACCGGATCATTAGCATCGTCACCATCAGCTAAAACCGTGTAAAATCCCGTAATTGATCCTTCATTTCCAATGCCAGTGCCAGTTCGTTCAACCAGCGCTGGAATCATAGAAACGACAGAAGGCGGGTATCCTTTTGATGTAGGCTGTTCGCCAAGTGCCAAGCCAATTTCACGGCGTGCATGCGCAACCCTTGTCAGCGAGTCCATGATCAGGAGAACATTCTTTCCCTTTGACCGAAAATATTCGGCAATAGCCGTCGCACGATTTGCCCCACGAATGCGCAGCAAAGGGGATCGATCAGCTGGCTCAGCCACAATTATCGTTCGGTCACGCGATGCACCGTGGAGTGCTTCAGCTGTAAAGCTAGCCACTTCGCGCGCACGTTCACCTATCAAGCCAACAACAACAATATCTGCTTCAGTAAACCGCGTCATCATGCCAAGAAGCACTGATTTACCAACGCCGGAACCAGCGATGATGCCAAGACGCTGTCCCTGCCCAACCGTAAGTAGACTATTAATAACACGTACACCAACATCAAGCTGCTTGTTAACCGGGCGGCGTGCCAATGGATTTGTTTTTTTACCATTTAATGGCCAACTTTCGCCAAGACGAATTGGCGGACCGTCATCAAGCGCATGACCTAATGCGTCAATCGCGCGACCGAGGAGTTCTGGCCCGACCTTTATCAAATGCCCATCATCACTGACCGTTACCTTGGCACCAACGCTGATTTGCGCATTATGATCATGAACAGACAAAAGATTGGTGTTGTCTTTAAAACCAATAACCTCGGCATTGGTTGTTTCACCCTTTTGGACATCAACCAGACAAATGGTTCCGATTGTCGCCGGAAAGCCGTCACATTCAATGATGTGACCATCAAAGCGACTTACTCGTCCCGAAAGCTGAATAGGCTTATCGAAGTTTAAGGTATCAATAGTAGAGACAAGTTGTCCAAGAACGCCACTCATGCATCATGCTCGTCTGGTTTGTCGGGTAAAGTCTCACGTTCAGTTTGCACAACCGCGCTACTTTCCGCCGGACTCAACTCTTCAGCAAGCTTGGGAGACGCGGTCTCACCTACCAAGGGTCGAACGGACAGTGAATTTTCTGAAATAGAGGCTTTAGCGTCAGCCCTATCAGCTTTTTCTTCAGCGGTGTAAGTTTGCTCACCCAACTCGTCATGGTTTAGATCTTCCAAATTAGGGGCATGCTCTTCCTCATTTGCTGCAATGAGAGTGTCTGCATCCACCAAACTTGCAATGTTGCCATCCGGGTCAGTATTTGCAGCATCATCACTTGCAATTACAGCCCCTTCAATCGGCGCCGCTACACCACCCCGTACAGCCTCTGACGTGTAATTACTGCCAATGCGGTTACTGGCGATGTCAACTAGCTCAACGCCATCAAACTTCAAGACAACATCACCGCGCATCAAGTCTGGATTCGCAGTAAAACCTAACGCCGCATCAGTAAAATGGGGTGCCATTAAGCTATAATCATCTGGGTTTAGTTGCACTTGACCTTCACTGATTTTTTTTCCAATAGTGCTGACCAGAGCGTTAATCCTGTCAAAGAACGCCTGTGGCATGGTATCAATCTGCTGGCCAGCACGCTCACTTGCTAATTTTAAAATTGCCGTATGAATTGACCCCGCGAGAGTATCCGTTTGCACGGCTTGGGGTTTTGCTAAAGCCTCAACTGCTTTAGCAAAAGCTAAAACCACATCTTCTAATTCTGCCTTTGCTGCCATTTTGGCCGCGGCTTCTGTCTCTGCAATAGCAGACTGCCTACCCTCAGCAATACCTTCAGCCTTGCCGCGTTCAAACGCTTCAGTTGCAGTCTCAAAACCTCCAACAACCTTTACGGCCTGCTGACTGTCACGCGTGGTTATGTTCTGGCTGGCATCAGCGGTTAAGTTTTGACCATTGGCATCAAATTCGTCTGATTCTAAATTAGTCCTTGGCGTTACGTCTTCTTCGCCTTCTCCCAAAATCAACTCTTCACCGCGTGCGCGCGGCGCGGAATTATCTGATGAGGGTTGAACAGGCGATAGGTTTTCTAAGTCAGGCGCGTCAGCGCCACCTATATCGGTATTTTTTTGGGCGACTTGTCTATGTTCGTCAAGCTGCGCATCAGCTAAATCTGTTGAGTCATCAGTATGATTATCCTCCGCCTGATCTGCCTTTTTTTGGGCTTCCCGCGCTTGAGCTTCAGATGCAATTTCCATCAGCGTGCGTGGTTTAAAGCTATCGTCTTTCTTCACATTGCGTGTATCTGATCGCTTGAATTCAGCATTTTGTAGCACCGAAAGAAGGCGGGCTACCTCACTATCAGCAAGGTGGCCGGTTTGCTCTTCAAAATCCTGATTGACCGCGTTGATCATATCACTGACACTCTACTTTCAGCCTAAACAAAATCATCGCCGCCGCGACCAGCGAGAACAATACTACCCTCGTCCGAAAGACGGCGCGCAACGTTAATGATTTCTTTCTGTGCAGATTGAACTTCTGTCAGGCGCACTGGACCAAGGGCTTCCATTTCATCCATAATATTGGCGGCCGCACGTTTTGACATACAAGAGAACAGCTTTTCTTGAAGCGGCTCATCTGCGCCTTTGAGTGCGAGAATAAGTAGCTCGGTGTCGACTGAACGCAACAGCGTTTGCAGTGACTTATCATCTGACATGATTAGGGTGTCAAAAACAAACATGCTTTCCTGAATAGCTAACATCAGTCCTTTATCGCCTTTAGCTATATCTTTCATAATCCGGCCTTCCATGGCCTGCTGAGTAAAGTTCATGATCCGTGCTGCAGCGTCAATACCACCAACCTGTGTCGCTCGAAGCGATGTATTCGCCTTAAATTTTCTTTGCATCACATCCTCAAGCTCACGAAGCGCATCGGGACCAACCGTTTTCAAAGTTGCGATCCTACGAATAACTTCGGCCTGCATATCTTCCGGCAACAATCCAAGGACATCGGCGCCAAGACCAGAATCTAGATAGGAAACAACAAGGGCAACAATCTGCGGGTGTTCATCAGAAATCAATTCGGCAATCGAGCGCGCATCCATCCAGTCAAGAATTTCAATCGGCCGCGCACTAGTCGATGGAGCAATGCGGCTCAGAACCGATTGGGACTTATCTTCACCAAGAGCCTTGGTCATAACGTTACGGATGTAGTTGCCCGCGCCCATCCCAAGACTAGTTTGAGCTTTAATAATCGCTAGGAACTCGTCAAGAACGAGATTGACTGTTTCTTGATCAAGCCCCTGAACAGAATACATCGCTGTTCCAAGATGCTGCACCTCTCTTGGTGACAGATTACGCAGAATTTCCGATGCCTCATCCTCACCAATCAACATCATCAGGATAGCGGATTTTTGTGTGCCGGTTAGCCTATCAAAAGTCGAATCACCTTTTGGCTCTTTATCTTCTGCTGGAGCAGCCATATCACTCACCCTTTACTTTCAACCTGTTTTAACTAGCCAATATCACGTGACATCATTGACTTGAAGACGTTAGAGACACGGCCCGCTTCATCGGAGACAATCATTCGGATTACCGCAACCTTGTCATCATAGGTGTTCGCCGTATCAAGCATTTCCGCTGAAATTGATGCCTTCTTTGGCTTCAGTTTCGCCTTGATGTCTTCAAGGCT
>Ga0209631_10006700_pt1 | contig 11799 bp, 12 predicted proteins | sample COG_08_FD_184752 | JGI IMG/M metagenome (GOLD analysis project Ga0209631, IMG submission 184752) | Pelagic Microbial community sample from North Sea - COGITO 998_met_08 (SPAdes) (version 2) | ecosystem: Environmental > Aquatic > Marine > Neritic zone/Coastal water | place: Helgoland, sampling... | reverse complement strand
CGTAATAGTTGGTGTAAACGAAGCTGCTGATTCCAAGTTGACCAAACCTACCGCTTCAGAATAGGACGGGATCACCGTACACCACGCCTTTTGTAGCAGTTCACTTTTCTGTTCGCCATGCACAGATCCAACAAATGAAGTCCTTTCCGACAATCCGATATTTTCAACCAGCGCCTTTAATCTAGCAGTGTAATCAACATCAAAATCAGGACCAGCAATCACTAAGCGTACATTACCTACTACCGATTTCTTAAACGCCTCTATTAACAGGTCAACGCCTTTCTTAGGGTGAAGCCTGCCAATAAACAGCAGATAACGATCAACATCAGGCTCCATCTGATTCGAACTAAATTCAGATAGATCAATTGCATTGGATATTTTTATCTGTGGAACTCTAGGGAACTCACACTCTAGTGTTTCAGATTCCTGATCAGTAATGGCATGAACAAAATCAACGCGTTTCATTACGGGCTTTATTAGCAACCCCCAATAAACCCGCTTCATCCAGTAATATACAGCCCCTTTCTGCATCCACAGCCAAGGTTCAAGCATGCCATGATAGCTAACAATAACTGGGATTTTCAGTTCAGATGCAGCCTTGATAGCACTCAGCTGTATAGGTGAAAAAACACCATGTATATGAATGAGCTCTGCCCCAAAACTTTGGGCAACTTTCTTGATATATGATTTCTGTCGTGGATGCCATTTAAATTTTGTGGTTTCCGACAATAGTAATGGTGATTTACTGACAGAGTTAGCCAAATTGCTAGGAACCTGTTCAACTCTTCCTGCAATAACATGAACAGAAATCCCTTTGTCAGGCATTCTATTTAAGAGGTCCATAACAACTTCCGAAACTCCAAATAGTCCTTCACCTACACATTCACTCACTACCAACAGTTTATAATTAATCACCACGAGACCCTATTTCATAGTTGAAAGCGGTTAGTTCAGGTGATGAAATTTCGACAAACTTTGACTGTTCTTTCTCACTCATATCAGCTAACCATCTCTTATTGCTGGAAGATGTAATCTCCGAGTTTAGCTTCTGAAATTCACTTTTCTGGCTCATTCTATTTTTTGAGTAATACCGTGGGTCAAGCTGATGCGGAGCGACCTCAAGGCCCAGAAACCCCATAATACGGCTAATCTCACGCTCTGGATTAGATGTAAAATCCTCATATCTCACATCAATTATATTTCGACTATTACAATTGATTCGAGCCTGAATGCATCGCTTCCAATAATTAGCATATTTTTCGACACTCTGCCCCTGCACTACGCCTCTATGGTCTTTTGCAGAGCAATAGCAATCTCTGCCGTCACGAACAACATGTACGACCTGTGCATTTGGGAAGTGCTTACTAATAAAATCTAGCTGCAAAACATGCTGAGGCGTCTTTTCTAAGAAGCGCACAGATGGATCATTATTTGTAATGATTGATGCTAACATATCAAAATACTGGACTATATCCCTAGATGAATTTTGGGCCATGGAAATCTCATGAGGATCCAATTCATCAAACTTTAGACTAAAAATATCTCTCAACATGAAAAAGCCGGTCTCTTCATCAAGACCGGTTACCTGAGGGTGCACACAAAGAATAGATTGCAATAATGTTGTTCCACTTCGGGGAGCTCCAACAACAAATATGTGCGGCGTATAGGATACAGTTTTTGGGAATCGCCAAATAATATTGGCCAGTATTCTCCCTGGATTTTCAAAAAAAGATTTGAATACATCTGCGGCCGGCATTTTTTAACCCCCTGAGTTCACACCTTATCAAATTGACCTTTATATTGATCAGGAAGTTCTTTATTTATATCCTGCTGAAAAAAATTTATTTGAGGAAACTGGCTTTTAGCAATTTCAACACCCGAAATACTGTGGTCACATGCATTTACTTGATAACCCTCATTCGCCAATCTAGCAGAAAATTCTCCATTTCCGCATCCAAGGTCTAGCAGCTTCAACTGCTTACCGGGATACTTGATGACAATTTTCCTAATTTCACCTAAGACAACTGGAGCCAAGTAAGCATGTGAACCCGGTGTTCCCGAATCAACCCAATTAAACTCATGATAACTTATCGAACTATTTGGTCTGTATCAATTTTTTTCATTGGTTAACCTGCAATATATATTCTCAGCCCTTCCTAACAGGTCAATCTGAGGTAATTTAACAACGATTTTCTTTCTTACACTTGATGGTCTTGCCACATGAGTTTCTTTTCCACCATGCAGATCTCTATTAATCTGGTCAATTTCTTCATAAACCGAGGATATATTCTCAGCATTATTTTCAAACACCTTATAATCCGTTCCGAATTTCTGATTAACTCTGGAAATAATGCTTCCAAAATTGGATGTAACTTGATCGAAGTCTGCCACAATAACTTTATCAGCTACTTTCTCTACCGCACTATAAAACTCAATATAGCGCTCTATAGCATGCTTAGGCTTTACATCCGGATGACGAATCAATAAAGATTTTACTGCATCTTCTGGCCTTCTTATTAAAGCCACAACAGGAATTCCCAATGCAACTCCTCTTAATATTTGTGCTTCAACATGTAAATGATGAGCCATCAGAACGTTTACTCTCTGTGCCTGACGAAAGGCCACCACAGCAAAAGTATTAGCCGATCTTGGAAATCTCTCAATTACAAGCTTAGATTTATCATTCAACAAACACTCTCTCCTATGATGCTGCGGAGCCAGCCTCTGATACAATGGAAAGAATAAAGCTGGGTATCTACCAAAGAAGTGTTTAAATACGTTTTTAATATTCATAATTTAAACCTTTTCTACAACCTTCTGCACAATCAAGGCAGGGTCAAATAACCTTACCTTTAACCAATAGAGCTTCTTCTTAAGCCATGAATCAATCCCTTTCTGATTAATTTGCTTAGCATGACGAATCAATACTTGCCTTGCCTTTTCTTCAAATGCCCCTGAACCTGTAATCGACTCATCATAGACTCGAAAGCACGACCAGAACCCTGGAACCCGTTTAAAGCTTGAACCATTTAGCGCCATATCAAAACAGAGCTCACCATCCCAACTCACCCTGTTGCCTTTATTAAAGCCACCTACATTCTTAAAACACTCTGCCTTGAAAAAAGATGACTGCTGAACCAGTACACAAGCCCCATACACATAAGACACTGGATCAAACTTATGAGAAAATACTTTCTCAGTAATTTTCCCATCCCTGTCAATAATGTATCCATGTCCACTGATTACATCTGCACTTGAAGATTGAAAACATTTTACAAAATGGCTCACTGTTGTTGGTAGCAGGATATCGTCAGCGTTCAGATAGCCATAAATATCACCCGCTGCCCTACTAAACCCCTTATTCAAACCATCTGCAGGACCATCATCAGGCTCATAGACTATATGGTCTAATCTATCCCTATATTTCTCAATAATCTCACGACTTCCATCAGTTGAGCCAGGGTCAACGACGATATATTCAATATTCGGATAGTCTTGATTCAACACCGAAAGGATTGCATCTTCCAAGAATTCAGCCTGATTATAAGAAATAGTGACTATAGATACTTTCACAGAAAGTTATTCCAGTCAGGATAAAACTTACTCATATATAACTCTGTTTTATCAGCAATAAAGTCATACTCTACAGTGGTTATATTTTTCTTCCATGAATGTAGGTTCTTTGCACTGTCACGCCTCATATCATTATTATTTTTACAATCAAAATTTTGGTTTCCAGATGATTGGGCTATCTTTTCTTCAATTTCACTGGAGAACTCAATGTCTAATGCTTGATAAATTTCACGAAATTCTCCTAGTGGATTCAGAGATAAGTCTTCGTGTCTAACAAACATCCAATCTTTATGGCTACACTTATATTCATGAATAACATGATGAATAATATTCCATAGTAAACACCCTTGCTCAATTACATCTTTAGTTGATTTTGAAAAACTCTCGATTTCATCTCTAAAACTGAGTAAGTATTTTTCCATCAAAACATCTTGCCTTAAGAAGTGCTCAAATGGATGATTGTTAAAACCTTGCATTTCTAATGCTCGCACAAAATGCAAATGGGTTTCTAATCAAAACTAATACTTGCATATTGAACGTGTGCTGAAGCCACCCTGCTGACATCAATGCAATCGGGTCGTTAAGTAGTGGTCTGCAATTATGTATTCGGTAATTATTGAATATATAAACATCTCGAAAAAAACGAGCAAGCCTTCTAACGCTTGTTATTTTTTTTAGTTCAGCCAGATAATTATATTTATACCCTACAACATCTTGAATGGCCTGTAGGTACTCTTTTTCATTACCTTCATGAATGTGCAGAAACCATTCACTAATCTCCGCCGCACAGACACCTTTACTACTTAAAGGGCTAAGAGGCTCCCAAATAAAGCCTACATCAGCAGGTAAAGATAGCATTCGCCCAACCCAAGTGCTTCCTGATCTATGGGAACCTGTTACTAAAATAGGTTTATTCTCAGGCACCTTGACCTCCTTTTCTAGTTTTGGTTAGAACTGACAAAAGCAATATCAACTCCCAGCCCCATAGCATTCTCATTTCGGAACTGAACGGTGAGAATAGTAAGTCCCACACAGCCTTGATACTTACAAATAAGATCAAAATGGACCATGCAGTAGGAAACCGCATTGAAGCCATGGCAGAGTCAGCAATTATCTTCAGAACAACTATCCAGAAAATCGCACCCAACAAACCAGCCCACACCCATGACTGCATTAGGTGAGAATGTCCAGGAATACTGTCTTTAGACTCCATGAATCGCTCGAGATTACCTTGATCCTTATCAGTGCCAAGAATTGCACCTATTTCATAGAGATATGCTCGGTATTTTGGGTTTTCCGCCCAAGAACCATGTCCAATAATTGGGGAGTCAATAACCGCAGGAGTTGAAGCAAGTAGTTCACTTCTACCCCCTAAAATAAGTCCAAAAGTTCCGAGCGATGAAGATTTATTAATATCATACTTATACTGTGCCTTTTCAGGCAGTATCTGCGATTCCCCAGCCCACTGATAACACACAAGGACAAGGAATACTGTTCCAGTGACCGCTAAAATCAGCCCGATTTTTTTTACTGGGTTCGAACGAACAAGAAATAGTTGCTGAAATAGGCGGACTTTGCTGAATCGAAACAACAAGACTGCGAGGATTATTGCGCCCCCAAGAGAGCGTCCGTTAAGATAAAGACTCAACCCTCCCATCAACAGAAGAATCACTTCTCCCAAAAATGGAATCAAAATCCTTCTCTCAATCCCCCATACAACCACAAAGATAGTCAGAAGCATCACAGGGAAACCAAAACCGAATTTCCATGGCTCTGTTTCAAAACCATAACCTGGGTCTATTAGACAGCGGAGAAGCCCTCCGAGTGCAAACGCAATGATAAATAACTTTAGTCGTCTGCTATTATCCGATACCAGCATGTAAAGAGCGGAAAACCCGACAAGAAAGAATACTATTGATGCCCAGCCTTTTAGTAGAGATGTGAATTCGGTCAGGCGAACCAAGTCAGTGACAATCTGTGAAAACAACCAAAGCAAACCAAAAAGTAGAACTCGTTTTGGTAAAGGCTCAAAAAGTAAATTCCCATGGCGCTTAAACATAACCACGAAAACAACGAACAATAATAGTTCGGAAATATAAAGGTTACCTACGACCCTGATATAAACAAACCACAAAATGGCAATTGCAAATGCAAGGGTATCTAAAAACTTTGATTTGGTGATCCTCATTTCACTTGCACCAAAGACAATATTTTCTTGCCTACCCCCGTCATGAACAGTGCTGGGGTTACGATTAAGCCATAGACCACAGCTCCTGCCAGCAAGCTATAGATACCTTCCAGTTCAATTGATATGGGTAATAGTATTCCAACTGAAAGCGCTAATAGTACCGCTAACAATAGGCGCCGCACACTGCCCGGCACTATATCAGTCATTGGAATCTTATTATCAGAATGGTATCGAATCAGCAAAAGAAGGCTGCCAGCCATCAAACCGACAGCCCATCCTGCAACAACGCCATAACCGCCATAAATAAATCCGAGTATCACGCCTAATGTAACATTTAGTATTCCAATGGAAGCTTGACAAATAAAATTGGGGCGCAAGTTGCCGGTTCCCTGATTGAAAAAATAGGCATTCACGGTAAATGTATTTACCATCCACCCTGCAATTAACAGCCATGAAAAAGTAATAAATTCCTTGTTGGTCGTCCCTATCCACAGCTCAGATACGGAGAGAGTTATCACAGCAAGGAGGCCACATAGAATCAGGTTCATTGAGAAAAACAGCTCATACGAACTCAGGTAAAGTGCTTTTACTTTCCGAGGGCTGGTTTCAACTATCCCTGCAACAGCTGGAACAAAGATTTGATTGACGCTAACGATTAGTGAACGAAATTGCATTACCATACGACTTGCCATCTCATAATAACCTACCATCGAAAGTCCGCCGAAATAGGACAGCAGGCCTTTTGTGACAGGTTCATAGGTCATGGTAATAAAAGAAGTAAGCTGAAAGGTAAACGCATACCGCCATATCTCCAGAAAATGTTCTTTTCTCCATTTTGCAACCAAATGAAATGATGAAAGTTCTTTTCTGAGAAATAGCCATGATGCCAGCAATAATAGAACAGCCTGAACCAACTGTGCATAGGCCAGAGCAATAAAGCCAAACTCTGGAAGCAAGGACATAACTAACCCAATATTAATCAAAACACCTGCCATCAGTAAGATATGACGAATATCCATTCGCTGGCAACCATCCAAGCCTGACATCATCACCCCCGAAACTGTATTAATGCACAGGGAGGTCAATGCATAGGGTAGTAAAAGCAGTGCAAAGGAAATTTTTTCCTCAGGAACCAGGTAACCTAAAATAACTTGGATTGGGTAATAAACCAGCAATGAAACAATCAAAATCACTGAAAACACTGTAATCAACGCAGTCTCGGTTATTTCACCTGCTTTAAGTACATCGCCCTTTGCTTTATATTTGGCAACAAACTTAACAACGCTACTAGAAAAACCCAGGTCACTAAGCCTTGCTGATGAAACACTTGCAAGCACCAAGGCCCATACTCCTAATAACTCAGCTCCAACTGAAGCAAGTAAATATTTGTATAGGAAAAAGTATGCTACACCTGTGACAAGAACCTGAAGTAATGAAAAAATACCATTTCGTTTCAAAGTTTCTTTCATTTTAGTTTTCTAAATTTAACTATAAAGTGATCTTTTGCAGTCATCCACTTTGGCGGAAAATCGGCGAGTTCAGGATAATTTTTGGTATCTTTTCCGCCCAGCCCATGCTTTCTTGCAAGGCGCAATGCAAAGGGTGAAAAATGATATATTAAATTTACTACAGCCTCTTTCAGCTTATTCGAAACTGACAAATTCATCTTTTTTGCATGTGAAAAAGTTTGTATTTCAATAAGCTCCAAACCACATTCATTTGCAACATACTTACACCAATCAGGGTTGATGAAAGACAGATGCTCACCAATCGTGCAATACCAATAACGACTACCCATTAACTTCCATGATGGAGCCATTGTATTGCCCGTTGAGATAATAATCTCACCATTTGGTTTAGTTACATGCGCTAAAGATCTCAGAAACGAGGCCGGAGTATATGTATGCTCAATTACATCAAATGATGTCACCACATCAAATGTCTGAGCGAGTGAGCCAAGCCTTTCATAGTCATCTTCAATAATATTGACCCCCAATCCTTTTGCTCTATCTGCTGCCTGCTCATGAATTTCTACACCATAAACGTCAGCGTTATTATTTAGCCCATTAAGAAATCCTCCACTAAAGCACCCAACATCTAATACTTGATAGTTCGTCTCCCACCTTTGAAGCCATGCATATGCAATATTCCAATCCGCTCTTTCATCTTCCATACCAAGTGACCAATTATCTTCATCTCCTGCAATGTACATTGCATCCATGATACCTTTTGATAACCTTGGGAGACGAAAGAAACATTTACATGTAAAACAAGAATAAAGACTTCCTCCATCTAAAGGTTCAAGAAGATTTTTACCTGCAAAAACATCTGTAGATGGGATTACTCCAATTAGCCCTGTAAAACTAGACCCACAGGATGGGCAACCTAAAGAACTACTATTCTTATTCATTTCTAAGAAAGACTGCATCCAAGAACAATGTTCTTCCGTCATCCTGATGGTAATATTGTTCTAAATTTCCAGCATAATAAAAACCAAGCTTATTCATTTCACTCAATAATTCTAAAAAACTGGACTGACCTTCATACAATTTTTCAATACTAACTTCCAGTATAACTGCACTTGCTAAAGGAATTATATTAGTGCCACCAGCAATAACATTACCTTCGAACCCTTGAACATCCATCTTAATTAAAATTCCAGATTTTAAATCTTCTAAGTAATTTGATAGCGCAAGATCCAATGTAGTCTGCTCAACATCAATTTTTCTCTGATTAGTTGTTTGAGGGTACAACACATTATTCTGCTTGGTTGTTGAAAGTAATGATGACGATGCAGAGTGGTCTTCATGAAAATTAATTGTCACTTTACTTTTTGAATCTCCCAATGCGACATTAAATAGTTCAACTTGATTTAAACTTTCTTTCGCCCATTTTTCCAGAGACATGAAAGCAGAAGGAAGCGGTTCGAAACAAAATAATTTTGCTTCGGGAAAAATACTAACTATATATTTAGCAAACTGGCCAGTGTTTGCCCCAATATCAATAACAGTCTTAATCGGAAGTTTTTTAATCCCTAACAAAGTAGACCGTGGAACGTTGTAGGACTTCAAGTAATAAAGGTTAACCGACTTCAATAATATTTTTATCTTTTCTTTTAGTGCTTTCATAATAAACTCTTAATCTCTTTAAAAAATTACTTCAATTATCTTTAGCGCCTTCTTTGTTTAAGTAAGGTTAATAATTTTGTCTTGCCTTTAGATATAAGCGTGTTTTTTAAGATAACCCACCACTTGAATGGCGGCTTCTTCGATTGAGATACCCTCATTAACAATGTGTAATTCTGGATTAGCCGGCACTTCGTAGGGCGAATCTATACCGGTAAAATTTTTAATTTCACCGGCTCTGGCCTTTTTATACAGGCCTTTAGGGTCTCTTTGTTCGCAAACACTGAGTGGCACGTCGATAAACACTTCCACAAATTGTCCCGACATCGCCATGTTACGCACCATCTCTCTGTCTTTAGCGAACGGTGAAATAAACGCCGTAACAACAACCAAACCCGCATCGCAAAATAAATTCGCCACTTCACCGACACGACGAATATTTTCTATTCGATCGGCTTCCGTAAAGCCCAAGCCCTTATTTAAGCCTTGGCGAACATTGTCTCCATCCAATAGGTACGTATGCTTATTTAACCCAAACAATAGGTTTTCCACTGCATTGGCGACCGTTGATTTTCCGCTGCCACTCAGGCCTGTAAACCATAAGATACAGGGCTTTTGCTGTTTGAGAATGGCGCGTTTTTGTTGGCTTACGTGATGCTCATGCCAAACGGTATTGTCCGTCATTTTTATTTCCCTATTTTACGTCATTATTTTTTTCGCGCTTCAACACCCATCGGGGGTATCGCTGATGATATTTAAAGGGGGCGGGGTTAAAAACAGATAACCCCCCTTATCGAGCCCTATTCTACGGTCACTGATTGCCTGACGCTCACCGCCACACAGTCTTCTCGAACGATATAACCTTGGTCGATGACCGGTTGGGCGGATTCGAGACGACATTCGGGACTGACGTTAGGTCGTGATGTTCTCGTCATTGGTTCACCTGTCAATGGGTGTGGTGATGCTATCACCTCTACTAAGATGGCCAATCTCACTATGACAATACAACTGTCTGACCGCTGTTATTGACCCGCGTTATCATCACCCCCAACCCATCACCCTGTTATCCAAAAAACCACTAGCTCAAGGCCGCCTTTCTTTTCTCGACACTGACAACAATTAACGCGACAAACAACCCAGCCATCGTACCGAGAACAAGTGACACCAGCATGATCATTGTTCGTTTTGGCTTAAGCCTTACTTCAGGCGGCACTGCTCGAGCATCTATATTTGCAGTCAATACCAAGCCTTCCTCCAGAACATCCCGCTCCAAGCTCATTCGGTGTTCTTTTAGTTCAGCCAAAGCCGGATCATACCTGTCAAAATCCTCCAGCCTCTTCTCCAGAATTTCTATTTCTGACGAAAGTGCCTTGCTACCCATTAAATACAGTGATCTCAGCTCCATCACATTGGTCAAGAGTGGCTTATTCGTTACAAAGCTCTCTGTCGCAAGATCGACAGGATCAACAAGACCGTTTTGGACTGCAATTTTTTTGGCGTCCGCAAGCTTAAGCAACTCTATATTCAGCTGTGACAATGCCAGCGCCTCTTTCGCTTTTATTTTTTCACTCACCTTTTCAATCTCATCATCGAGGGACCCTCGAGCATTTGTGATGAGTTCGCTCCGGGCGCCATTCATCGCTAACTCAACCCAGGTATTGACCAATTCAGCCGCCTGGGCGGGATCATGCCACTCAATGGAAACCTCTGTGCTATTTCTGCTCTTTTTTATATCCGGTAACAACACCACCATGAGCTTCGAAAGTGACGCCAACTTACCCAGCTCTGTTGATTCTGGAAAGGCATGACCTATATATCCAGAAACAGCCGGGCTATTAAGCAGTGCTCTTTTCACTTCCATTGATGCTAAATACTGGTTAGTCAGGTCAAAAGCCACTTCCGGAGAAATATTGGCAGCCTTCGTCAATTCAGAAACTGCTGTCAATTCAGAAACTGCTGTCAATTCAGAAACTGCTGTCAGCTCAGAAAGCGATGATGCTGGCGGAGGAAGCAGGAGAGCCTTTGCTTTATAGACTTCAGGTGCCCAATAGGCATAACTCACGCCACAGGCTAAAACAGCTAATGCAACAAACGTGATCAATACACGCTTCTGCCAAAGATCGGTACAAAGCTGAAACAAATCTATTTCATCGTCATAAGCGAGCTGACTGTTGTGAGTATTTTGCCCCGGTTCCATCTATTTAATCCTTTAACCAATCTGGTGAAAAAAATATGTCTAAAATTGTAGCAGCACTCAGTTTAGACAGATAGGCATAATCAGCTTTCACATAACGCTTACCGTTCACCACTGTGACAGAGTTCTCTTATTACTTTTTTCACCCCCTGTTTCGAACATTTGGCGATTGGCCGTACCTGAACACTCCCCTGCCTATTGCTTTATCTTCTCTACTTGACCATCATTTCCCGTTTGCCTTTCGGAACCTCCCCTCTCCATGAAAAACATCTCCATACGCGGCGCGAAAACCCACAATTTAAAGTCTGTGGACCTCGACCTCCCCCGCGACAAGCTCATTGTCGTGACTGGCCTATCGGGTTCTGGGAAATCCTCCCTTGCCTTTGACACGCTCTACGCCGAAGGGCAACGACGCTATGTTGAGTCGCTTTCTGCCTACGCCCGCCAGTTTCTCTCTATGATGGAAAAACCGGATGTGGAGCATATCGAAGGGTTGTCCCCCGCCATCTCCATTGAGCAAAAGTCCACATCCCATAACCCGCGTTCTACTGTGGGCACCATCACTGAAATTCACGATTACCTGCGACTGCTTTATGCTCGAGTCGGCGAACCCCGCTGCCCCGATCACGACGCACCATTGAAGGCTCAGACCATTGGCCAAATGGTAGACCAAGTGCTGGGCATGCCCGAAGACGCCCGATTAATGCTTCTGGCCCCAG
>Ga0209631_10006699_pt1 | contig 11800 bp, 12 predicted proteins | sample COG_08_FD_184752 | JGI IMG/M metagenome (GOLD analysis project Ga0209631, IMG submission 184752) | Pelagic Microbial community sample from North Sea - COGITO 998_met_08 (SPAdes) (version 2) | ecosystem: Environmental > Aquatic > Marine > Neritic zone/Coastal water | place: Helgoland, sampling... | reverse complement strand
CCAATTTTAAGTTTTCTTTTTTTTTTTTTATTTTTATAATGATGTTTGTAATTATTATTATTATTTGAAAAATAATTATTATAAATTTCTTTATCAAATTTCAGGTATATAATAAATAATAAAGTGCTTAGGGTAGAGAATAAGAATGTGTAATAAAATTCATTTATTTCTTTAATCATTTTTTTATTTTTTTTTATTTTATATAATTACAATTGAGTTAAGTTTAAATATTTATTTATAATTTTTTTAAATATTTTTTATTTAAAAAAATTTAATTAATAAAATTGTATAATTCTGCATAATTCCACGTTAATTTTTTTGCAGATAACTGTTTATTTTCAACTAAATCATACTGTTCAGATAAATTAAAATCTTCGTCAATTGATATAACAAATTTTAATATTTGTGCTGATATTATTTCTTTATTTAACCTCTTATATACTTGTGCTAAAGCAAGAGAACAAATTATCCATAAATGTCCATTATAATAGGAGTCATTAATATATCTTCCAATTAAATTTATATCATTTCTATTGTATTTTTTTCTAAAATAATTTATTAAATTTTCACAATTTTTTATTACTAGTTCTAATTTAAAATGATCTAGAATAGTTCTATCAAAATTAATATGACAGAATGCTAATAATATTGAAGCATCATCATATTTAGTTATGTTTCCGTTTTTATCAAAAGATGATATTATACATTGATTGGTTTTATCAATATGATCTTTTAAATTTTCAATTAATTTATTTATTACAAGATTAATTGATTTATGATTGATTTTCAATATATCTTCATCTAAATTTAAGCAATCTATTAAAAATTTTAATTGAACCATTCTAGTATAAAAGTGCCAACCATTTATTTCTTCCCATAAATCAAAACATATTTTATTATAATTATTAAGAATATAATCACAATCTTTATTTATAATTGATAATACAATATTAGAAATATGAATATACCTATTATCCATAAGTAATTTATATATTTTTATCATATTTATTCCTCTTAAGGCTGGTCCATCGTTTTGTGGTCTTCCCCAACTATCATTAAAAGGTGTTCTGTCAATATTTACTTTAGGTTCTCCTAATCCTGTCAATGTATTTAATTTTTGGATCTGAGCTGAATTTTCAATATAATTTATGATCATTAAAAATAGATTATTACCTTTTGTTTTCAAGTAATGTTTAATTATAACATTCATAATAATTGATGCATCCCTTACCCAATGATATTGATAGGGAGGGGAACTAGAAGGTGATGCTACAATCATACCTTTAATATTGGATAATTTATAATTTTCAATAATTTTATTAATAGCTATATTGGATATATAAATCATTATATATATTATATAAACGCATAAATTTTTTTCATTTTAAAAAATATATTACTATATTAAAAAAAAAATATGCCTAAATCTCCATATGTTGTATCTGCTTTACCATATGTTTATATATGGAATTCGTTATATGATGGTGATCTAAACACAATTAAAATGTATATGGAAAATTATAATGAAAAAAATGATATGACCTTACAACATCCTATATTACATCAAATAGCATACCATGCAGGACATGATCCTGATAATAAAAATTTTTCTAGTGAATTACAAGAAAGATTTTATAAACAAAATGAAACATTCAAATTTATTTGGAGTCATCCAAAATTCCAACATTTGATTAATAATAAAAATTATGTGGATAAATATGGTAATACAGCAGTTGAAAGGTTAAATTTAAGAATAAAACATTATCCTTATTATATGAAAATTTGGATATCTAAAAATATTAAAGAAGCTAAATTATAATATAGATAATAATTTTAAGGATAAATGTCACAAAGAAAAATCATCTATGTCAAATTATAAAATAGGCAAACTTTACTATGAACATTATAAATAAATTATAAAAAAAATAAATAAATAATAAAAAAATAAATAAATAATTTCTAATTAATTTCCAATTTTATTTTTTATCATTTGTTGAATTATAACAGCATTATGATATAAATGATATTGATAATCCGTGATCTTAGATTGTTTTAACTTATTTTTAAAAGTTTGTTGATATTTTTTAAATATCGTTTGAATTTTTTTACCATTTTTACTGGATCTCCAACGATAAACCCATTCTTTGTAATCATTTCTAGCTTTTTTTTTATCTTTTAGAGTATTCCAAAAGAATTCACTTTTTGTGTATAATTTTATTAGTGCAAAATTATCTAACTTATTAATAGCAATTTTATTTTCATTGTCATCATGTTTCTTTAAAAAAGGCCAATATTTCGGCATCTTGTAATATTTTTGATTTAATTCACTATTATCTTCACCATGTGAATGTTTGTTATGATACCAGAGACCACTCTGTCCTTTAAATGATTTATTACATTTATCACAAACATGTTTAAAAGCACCTGTCTCCGTTAATTTAATTAAATTTTGATTTAACATTAATTCAGAAACATATAAAATATTACCATGTAGATCGTCTGGAGAAGATTTATTATTTGGAATTTCAAATTTTAATGCACCAATATATGATGGATAAGTTTTAACTATATTGTCTCTGTCATCAATAAAACCCTTAAATTTTCCAGTTAATAAACCGCTTAGTGTATTAATATGGTATAATTTACCACAATTGTTATTATTAAAATCTTTATATTTTTTTAATTCGTTCAACATCTTTTTTTTTAGTTTTTTTTTTTTGTATTTTTTAAAAAGTATAAAAAAAAAATCAAATTTTTTATATTTTTTTTTATCAATAAATTTTTTAACTAAAGTTTTTAACTAAAGTAACAATTATAGCAACATAGATAGGTTTTATCATTATTTTTTAAAGAAGTACAACAACTACAATTTTTATGTGATTGAAAACATTTATCACCTAATAAGTAATATAATTTATTATCAATGACCAAAAATGGTTTAATTCCAAATATTTTTTTTGAGCAAATGTCACAATATATATCAAAATCATAATTTGAATGAATATCTTCAAAATTCCATAAATTGTAATTTAAAATTTTTCTTTTTAACCAACCATTAACTATTCTAATTGACTGAGATTCATTTTTGTTCATTCAAGTTAATTAATTAAATTAGCAATAATTAAGAAATCAAATTTTATTTTTTCTTATTTTTAATTATGTTAACAAACTTAGTATAGAATTATTAAAATATTTATAGTCATTAAATGGTCTTTTCATATGATAGTCTGAAAATAATCCTGACTCTATATTTTTTTTTAATTCTCCTGTTATATTTACTGGTTTATTTTTGGGAATATCAAATGTATCTCTACATAATCTATTATAACCAGTAATATTATCATTTAGAATTATAAATCTATTTTTAAAATATTTCCAATTAATAATTCGTTTATATAAAATTTCCTGATCAGTTGCCCATCCATTACCACCATGTAAATTTTCATAATTTATAGTTGAATAAATTTTTATCAATTCAATTTTTAGTTCATTTAAATTATTAATATTAAAAATTTCTAACCAGGTATTTGATGTAGCTATATTATAACAAATTGGTAATTCATTATTTTTTACATTTTTTTTATTTTTACCATAACAAATAAATTTATCGCTAACATAATTTTTTATATTGTCTGAAAAATAACTTGAATTCATTGGAATCATATCAATATCTGTAATTAGAATACCACCAGATACGTTTTTTATTAGACTTGGATATAATATTCTAATAATTTGAGAAATATATTTGTTACTAATATTTGGTAATGGTTTAAAAAGAATTATATTATTTTTAAATTTAAATAAATCTTTTGGTATAAATTCATTTACTAAAATTATTTTAACTTCAATTTCAGGATATAATTTTAACCAACTTTCAATAAAAATAGGAACAAAATCAATATACAAAGGATCATATGTAACAGCGGTTAATACTGAACTGATAATCATTTTATATTTTTTTTTCGTAATATTTTTATATATTTTTTATTTTAATATATATAATTATAAAAATGATAATAAATTTACCTGTATCAATTGGAGAAGCATTGGATAAATTATCTATTTTAGATATTAAATTAAAAAAAATAAAAGATGAGCGAAAATTGGATGTTAAAAAAGAATATAATTTACTTTATGTAAAATTAAAAGAATTATTAAAAAAAAACGATTTTTACTATAGATTATTAGTAAATATTAATCTCAGTATATGGAATATGCAGGATGAATTTAGATATAGTAATGATGATAATTTAAAAAATGAATTATGTAAAAAAATAATTGAAGAAAATGACAGAAGATTTAGAATTAAAAAAAAAATTAATGATAATTCAAATTCTGAATTGAAAGAACAAAAAGGATATAAATTAAAAAAAGTATTTATTTTAACACATTTATTAATGGGAGACCATTTAACTACTATTGGAATGGTAAGATATTTTAGCACACTATATGATAGTGTAACTATTGCATGTTATGATGATAAAATTAATAATTTAAAGGATATTTATTCTGATGATAAATCTATCAACTTTTATAAAATTAATAAAATAGGAAGAGATATTATAAATTTTGATAGGATTTTTGATATGGTTACTAAAGATTATGATAAAGTAATTACTTGTGGTAATTATAAACTATGTAAAGATAATGTAAGATATCAAAGTGAATTATATATTAATAAATATCATTTACTTCCTATGACTTTTTACATGGATGTAAATATTCCTACCAGTATATTTTGGGATTACTTCCATGTGCCAATCTTACCAGAAGCAATTGAAGCTTACAATTTATTAAAAAAAAAAAATAGAAAATATATTTTTATGCATTCATCAAGTTCTTCCTGGATTGATGGTAAAGGACATAATGTATTTAATATTGATAATGTTTATAACTACTTAAATATTCCAGAAGGTGATAGAATTTCTGGAACTAGACAAAAATATATAGTAATCGATCCATGCACCGATCAATATGGAACTAGAAATAACTCAAAAGATAAAAAAATAGCTAAAAAATTAAGAAACCTTCCATTGTTACATTATACAGAAATCATAAAAAATGCAGATATAGTTTTTCTAACAGATAGTTCATTTTCATGTTTATCATGGAACTTAGAAATTAAAACTGATCAATGTTATATTAAACCCAGAGGATTATTTTTAGACAATTATAGTCATATATGGAATCAAAAATTTAAATTTGGTAATCATTTGAAAAGAAGAGTTTTTAAACATGTTGATGAATTTTAAATTTATTTTAATAAATAATTAAAAATAATTTGTAATAAATAATATATATTGGTAAATGAAATACTTATTAACTAACGATTTATGGAAAAAAATATATGAATATGATAACACCTATCATATAATTAATAAATTACTTATTGAAGAATTATATTTAAAAACTTCTTTTTGGAAATTAAAATGGATTAACAGAAAAATGGACTACGTATCACGCTCTGATCGTATATCTTTTCGAGAGACTACAAAAAAAATATTTTATACTGACTATCAATCATCTGCAAATGATATTACAAAATTGGCAAATTATTGGAATTTTAAATTTAGTCCCTATCCTTCACAAAAAAATAATAATAAAGTTGGTAAAAATTGTGAAAACGAATTTTGGACTGACCATAATTCCAATTGTTATAAGCATATTTTTCAAAATATAAATATGTTAAAAAAATACAAACCTAAAAAAACAAAGTATAAATATATTCTTTATAAACCAAAAAAAAAATATTAATATAATATATAAATGCCACTTGAAGATAGATTGAAACTTTTAAAACAAAAAAAAAAGAAATCATCTCCAAAAAAGAAATCTCTAAAAAAGGAGGTCAAGAAACCTACAGATAAGACAGTTAAGAAAACTAAGAAACCTACAGCTGTTGTAAAGAAACCAGTCAAGAAGAAGTCAGCAAAGAAGCTTTTGAATGAACAACAATTCAGGGATCTTTTTAATTCAGGAAAATGGGACAAATTTTGGAAGGCCGCTAACGCGTTGTACAGGGATAAATTCAATTTAGAAAAGGGAAAATGGCATATAGCATACTTATCAAAATATAAATTTTATGCACTTGAAACAAACAGCACAACGGTGCGATACAAGCTTCCAGAACCTGTATGGGACAAACAAGCTCAGAAGGTAGTTGATGGTAAAAAAATCCAAACTGATGAAGATGAAGAACATTTTCCACGCTTTCTTGAACTCACAAAACCATACAGCAGTCAAAAAGAAGCATTGGCAGCAGCAGAGCAATATATTGAAAAACTCAATAATTCTAACCTGGACTGGAAAGATGATACAGTTTTTAGAAATCTAATGTTTAGAGATATAAACCATTACGTCGAATTTCTATTTAAACAACCAAATGGAGGAGGAAAGAAAAAATCCGCTAGAAAAAATAAACAAAAAGCAGGAGGAAAGAAAAAATCCGCTAGAAAAAATAAACAAAAAGCAGGAGGAAAGAAAAAATCCGCTAGAAAAAATAAAAAATGTATAAAAATATGTATGATTTAATTTTTCCCTTTAAATGATATTGAACATTTAATATCATTTAAATATTTTTATTTTTTATTTATTATTTTTTTTAAATATTTTCAATAAATTATCTCTAAACAACACATTATTATCATAGTTAAATAAACTATACATATTAGCATTTTTATACATATTTCTAACTGGAACTTTTGGATAATTCGATACAGGTTCTTTTAAATGTAAAAATTGTCCATCTACTACATTAGCTCCTCTTACATCAGCTGCTGATACTGTTATACATATTCGGAGAGCTTGTTCAATATCTAGGGTTTTATCATTCATTACATTTTTAGTTTCTTTTAATTTTTTATTAAATTTTTCTAAATAATTTTTATATGCTTTATCAGGTGTATCGTATAATTTACCTGGTCTATCTTTAGTTCCAATAGCTAATACTACCAAATCACCAAAATCATAATGCATTCCTACTGCAAGTGCTATTATAGCTAATTCTTCTTCTGTAAATTGTTGCTCCAATAAAAATTTTCGCATATTTAGTCCTTTATCGCAATATTTAGCTCTTTTAGTTCCCGATTGCCATTTTTTATTATTATCTTCAAACCAACCTTTTTCAGTTTCTTTAATATCAATATCATGAGTAATGAATTTTTTTTTACCTAACATTATTTCAAATCCATCATCTGGATGAGTTTCTTTCCATCCTGGTTCAATTAAAGAAGTAAAATCACTATCTCCTGCTTTCCCAATATCATGTAAATATGCACATAATATAGTTAAATTTTTATAGTTTGATTTTATACCCTTAACCCAATCATGTTTATTATTAATCCATAATCTTACAGCAAGTGCAGACCATATAGAATGATCTGATAAATCATCTCCTGTATGAAAGTCAAAATTTCTAACTCTATAGTCTAAAAAAGTGTTATTTATAATATCTAATGTTTTTTTAAAATTTTTAGAGGTAAATATGTCTTTTCTCACTTTTCCACCTTTTAAAAGGGTTTTTTTACCACATTTACAATTCAACTTACTTTTACTGCGAGAGCAAATATGTTTTTGGCGATTACACCGATTACATTTTTTACATTTACCACTCATGTTTATTTATTATATAATAATATAAAAAAATCTGATACAATATTTTTTATTTTATCATTAAAAATTTGATTATTTTTTTAAATTTTTTTTTAGATTAAAAAAGTAAAATAATTTAAAAAATAATGTTACCTGAAGATATATCTAAAAAACCAAAGAAATCAAAGGCTAAAAATAAATAAAAAATAAAAATATAAATTTGATTTTATTTTTTTTTTATTTTTAAAAAATTAAATTAATTAAAATGGACGTAGGTAATTATTGTTATATTTGTATGGAACAATATGAAAACCTAAAATCACACAAATTGATTGATTATAATTATCAAAAAAATTCTGAAAAAAAATACTCATATCAATTACCAAACTACTTTGAAAAAAGTAATATTAATTTCATTTCATGTAAAATGTTTCAATTAGAATGTGGTCACTCAACCTGTTTTAAATGTATTTTATTATCAATTAATAATTGTGGTAATAAATGCCCTTTTTGCAGAGCAAAAATTAGTGAAAAAGATATAACTACAATTCTTAAAATGTTTGATCAAAATTATCAAATTTATACTGATTCACATTTAATAACTTTTATGGAAAATAAAAAATTAACACGAAAAAAAACTGAAATTTTTAGAACAATTGTAATTAAAGATTTATTAAATTTTTATCTTAATTTTATGAATGAATTTATAATAAGTTATTATGATGATCCAATTGAAAAACATAAAAAAATTTGTAGTTATAAGAGTAAAATAATAAATATTATGATAAATTTAATTAGAAAAAATAAATGGTTTTTAAATAAACATAATGATTTTAAAAAAGTATTTATGCAAAAGTTAGATGAAATTCATAATTGTGAAAATTTAGAATTTAGTTCAATTTTATCACAATTCTGGAAAAATGAATTAATAAATTGAATAAATTTATAAAAAAAAATGTATTAGTTTTTTTTTTTTTAAGTTACCATTCACTATTACCATGTGGTATAGGATCATCTCTTTCTAGAGGATGAATATGAGCTAGATATAATTTAGTGTAGAATTCTGGAAGAAATTTACAATATGATTTATTTTGTAAATTTTTTTTATTACCCAGCTGAGTCTTATGATTTACTCTCTTATAAGATGGTTTCAATTGATTTTTTTTCATAACATACCTTAAAATTTCAAGTGTTTCATCAATATTTATCTTGAACTTATTTAATTTATTTTCTAATTCATTTATTTTTTTATTCTCAATAAATACTGTTCTGCATATTGGACAATTATTATTACCATGACTTATATTTTGAAAAATACAGTCACTACAAAATTTATGATTGCATTTACTGATAAAAATTCCATTTGATTTGACTAAATTTTTATCTAATGATTGAAGACAAATTACACATACATCATCATTTTCTAATTCAATACAATTTTTTTTTTGAGGAGGTGATTCAATTTTTTTTATTATTTTTTTATTTTTTTTTTCAGGTGTTGTTATTTTTGGTGTTAATAATAATGGCGCTTGAATATTATTATTATTATTATTCGATAATGCTAACCAGTGTTTATCTTTTTTAATACTATTCAACAATTTCTGATTTATTTTTACTAAATTAGAATTTATCATAATGTTATAGGCAACATCTAGATATTTTGCAAACATATTTACTACACTTTGCACATCTTTATCAATTATTATATTGAAGGAAGGAGTTAGTGCTTTCAAATAAGAATTAATTTCCATTATAAAACGTGACTTTACATTTTTATTAGAAAACTTAATTAGAGGATCTAACATATGTTCAATAATAGATTTATTACAAGCTTTTTTAACATCTCTAAGGGTCCATTTATTTTTTTTTTTATTTCTTTTTGATACTTTAAATACAATAAGTTTAGATTGAAACTCAAAACTAGTATTTATTAAAATATTAAAATTATGATCAACTGCATAATTATATGCGTGTATATTTGTAAAATTAGGTACTATCATTTTTTTTTATTTTTTTTCAATTAATTAATATTAGTCATAACTAAAAAAAATAAAATCAAATTTTTTTTCTTCACATATTTTTACTAATATTTTTTAAATAAAGATATAAGTTATTAAAAATTAGATTATCTTTAATTTTACCAGATCTTGTAAATATATTTCTATTAGATAAATATATATCATAAATTGGTATATAAAATATTTTTGTTAAGTATCCGTTTGGAGATAAATTCTCATTAAAGTAATCCTCATCCCATTCATTTATTATAAAACTAGATGATATTTTAACATTAAATGTATCTAATAATGAATAATTATCATAAGGAACATTAGATTCTGCACATATACAGATAGTGGTTATCAAAATATTAATGTATTTTAATCCCCTATTATAATGGCAACCATTATATTCACATTTTAATTGAACAAATTTATTAGTATTATTAATCCTGTTAAATATACATTGTATTGTTCTAAATTTATTATCTTCTAAACTTATTTTTTTACATAATTTAGATTTACTATGGATACAATCAATTATTCCCTTTAATTCGGTTGCTGTAAATGGTGCTTTTTTATCTTTATCTAGTCTATGTAAATATATAAATTTTAACAAATAATGACATATACAATCCGAAAATCTCCTAATTGGTGATGTAAAATGTGTATATAATTGTTCTTTACTAATCAGTTGATGATATTCTGGTTTATTGGTGTATTTGGCAGAAATACCTTCTTTAACTAAATAAGCAAATATTTCATCATCACTTATAGTTTTCTGGTCTAAATTTTCATATATATCATTTGCACTACAGCTCCTAAATATTGCATTATAATTATCTCCTGCTATATTTTTTAAACAGAGATAGTAATACAAATAATTTCCAACGTATGAATTAGTATAAATTGCAAACTCTTCAATCATATGTTGAACTTCTAATACTTCATCATCAATATTTTCAAAATAAGGTGTAGAATTAACATATTTAATCTTAGTTTTTGAATCTAATTTGATTGAATCATTTCTATTTTTTCTCATAGCAACTCCAATTTTACGACATAAATTGATTACATAATTTTTAGTATTAGCAGCTGAATCATAAGAAAATTTATATTCATTTTTGCAATTTATTATAGTAAATTTTAAGGAATCGTATGAAACATTAACTGGTAATAAGGTATCTTTATCTATTTCTAACAATAGAGAAATTGCAAATTTTGAATCACTATCATCACTATCTTCCATTAAACTAGATCTATTTAGAATGTTTCGATGCATCAAATGTATAGGATCATTAGCAGAAGGATAACAACTAGTTGATCTTTTTTTTAATAATTGAAATAAAGAATTTGGATCAGAACTGATTGGTATAAACGAAGTAGGATCCGCAATATGAATTGCTAAATATAATTTATTATTTTCGTTCCATAAACTAAAACCATCATCTGCATCTTTACAATTTTCAGGATCTATTGTATAAACAGGTCTAGTAAAAGATAATCTAACTATTTCATTATCTATGTAATTTAGGTCATACAATTTATTTGGATCCAAAATAGTATTTGGATAAGACTTTAAAATATTGTTGTTGAATAAATTTTCAAATAACATTTTTTTTTAAATTGGAATAAATAATTAGCTTATTTATTTAAAAAATCAAATTTTTTTTCTCTTTATAATATAAAAAAATAATGAACAGAAAAGGTAAAATTGTAAAAAATTTAAAATTAAAATCAAAATTAGAAAAATATTATGATCAAAATATTAATGAATTAAGACAATATGGAAATGGATCTATAGGTGCCTTTTTTACAAATGGTAAATTTAGATTTGTTAGTAACAAAATAAAAAAAAATAATAAAGAAAATATCAAAAAAAAAATTGTTAATTTAATAAAAAATTTCTACGGTGGAGGTAATTGCGAGGCTCAATACGGTAATTGGACTCCATATGCATGTGGAATTAAAAAGGTTCAGGGTAACCCTTTAAATAGCGAATATTTGAAAGGAGGTATATATAAAGGTGGTAATGCACCTTTTCCAAAATCATTTGATGAACAACCTCATGGTGGTAATTTAAAAACAACCAAAGAAAAATATATGTCTAAAACTCAAGCTACTAAATTATTAACTAAATATTTTTTACAAAATGCAGGTAATGCATCATTTTCTAAATCATTTGATAAACAACTCGATAAAAAATCTAAAAA
>Ga0209631_10006698_pt1 | contig 11800 bp, 7 predicted proteins | sample COG_08_FD_184752 | JGI IMG/M metagenome (GOLD analysis project Ga0209631, IMG submission 184752) | Pelagic Microbial community sample from North Sea - COGITO 998_met_08 (SPAdes) (version 2) | ecosystem: Environmental > Aquatic > Marine > Neritic zone/Coastal water | place: Helgoland, sampling... | reverse complement strand
CCCGAGGCGGACGACGACGACGCGGAGACGGAAGCCGACGAAGACGACGGCGAAGAATAATCACCCGCGCCGTCACCACGTGAACACACATCGGAGCCACGGTGTCGTTATCGTGTGCATGCACACCCTTTGTGCTTCAACGGTCCTCTTCTTTCATCTTCCCATACCTCACATTCGTAACATGTGATACACGAGAATTTCACGATTCAAAATGTGAGGTCCCCACACCATGAACAGCAAGAACATGAAAGAAGAGGACAGGAAGCTGCACGATAACGACGCCGCGGCTCACCCGCCCGTCCGCTTGAAATACGAAAAATACACACGAACACCTCTCTCTTTTGTTAACCTCTATTCTTCGAACTACATCTATTTCGGCGGCGGCGGCGGTGGCGGCACGCCCATGACCGGAGTACTCCCCGTCCGTCCCGGCGGCGGCGGCGGCGGCATGCCCATCATCATACCCCCCATCGGCGGACCTCCCATACCGACGCCCATGTGCGGAGGCGGCGGCGGAGGCGGACCGCCCATCCCCATCCCCATTCCCATCTGCGGCGCCATCATCCCCATCCCCATCGGCGGCGGCGGCGGGTACCCGCCCCCCGCCATCATCGGCGGCGGAGGCGGCACGCCCCTCGGCGGCGGCGGAGGCGGCACGCCCGCGCTCACCCCCGCGCCCCCCATCGCCCTCGGCGGCGCCGGCGGTGGCACGTCGCTCGCGTCCCACGCGGTCACCTCCGCCTCGAGCGCGTCTCCCTCCTTGGCTCCGATTGGGAGCTCAACCTCGACGACGGGCCCCGCGCCGGCTGGGCCGCCTGGGACCTGCACGCGGACGTGCGTCGCGCCGTCCTCGCCGCCGCATCCGCTCGGCACGGTGAACCTGACGTACTTGTTCGCATCGGCCTCGTCCGTGTCGTCCGTCAGGGGCGGGTCCTCCTCGGGCGGCGGTGGGATGCCGGTGATCGTGGTGAGGTCCCCGGCGGTGGTGGCGGTTCCCGTGCCCTTCTTCTCCGCCGCCGCGGGTGCGGCGACGCCCTTCATCGCTATGTTGGACGTCTTCTTCAGGCCCACCGGGAACGCCATCTTGGATCCCGCGAGCGGCTTCGCGGGCTTCACCGCGAGGTCCTTCGAAGCGACCGCCTTTTTCGATCTCTTCCCTTTGGCGGTGGACTCCTTCTCGAGCTCGGCGAAGTACGCGTTGCGCTTCTTCTCGGCGAGCCGACGGGCCTCCTCCGCCTTTGGGTCATCCGCCGCGTTCAGCATCGTGCGCGAGTGGCGGACGATACGCCTGTGCGCGCCCCGTTGCGTTCGTATGTCTCGAGGCGACTGGGCACATCAACGGGTTCTCGCAAACTCGGGTCTGGTTCACTCGACGGACGGAAACTCGACAGCCTGTCGCCCGAATCTGCGAACCGTTGAGAGACGAGTTCAAACGCGCGTCCCGTCTGCGATCCACATCGCGAAGCGCACGTCCGTCATGTCGCTTCGCGTCCACCGCACCATGCGACTCTCCGCGTTGTGCGTCGCGTTGCTGCTGGTCGTCTCCGGCGGCTTCGTCCGCGCCGACGAGGCCGGAGCGTGCGACGCGGGCGATGGTTCCTGCCAGGCTCCCGTCGAGACCCCGCAAATCGTCAACGAGGCACCCCCGCAAGAGCCGTCTTGCGTCGCCGAGAAGGAGGAGCTCACGGCCGCGCTCGAGAACGGCAAGGCCAACGCGGCGCTCCTCGCGCGTTCCAACGCCGAGAACGTCGAGCTCAAGACGCAGCTCGACACCGCGTTGGATCAGACGAAGCAGTGGCAGACCAAGGCTGTCGAGTTCGAGGGCACCGTCAACTCGCTCAGATCTCAGGCTGCGGAGATCGAACAGGTCAGCTCCGGACTCTCCGCTGAGATCGCGCAGCTCAAGCCCCAGCTCGAGGCTGCGCTCGTGGCGTCCAAGCAGTGGGAGACCAAGGCTTCCGATGCCGAGGGCGTCGCCGCCGAGCTCAGATCCAAGGCTTCCGAGGCTGAGGGCGTCGCCGCCGAGCTCAGGTCCAAGTTTGAAGCCACCACGCAAGCCACCGAGGGCCTCCCCGCCAAGATCTCCGAGCTCGAGCGCAGACTCGCCGAGGCCCTCACCGACAAGAACGCCGCCGAGGAGGCCCTCGAGGACTTCGACAGGGTCATCACCGACGCGTGGCTGCCCCACTGGCTCAACAGGGACATCGAGTTTGTCCGCGGCGAGCTCCGACAGCTGTATCGCGCATTCGTGAAGGTTTCCCGATCCGTCCTGGACTCGTGGGGAGTCCTGGAACGATACGACGAGTTCTACGCCAAGGCGATCACCGCTTTAGAGCCGCACGTCGCGCACGTCACCGACATCCTCATCGCGTGCTACGGCAGGGTCGTCGATAAGGTTGACGAGCTCAAAGCCAGGTGGCTCAAGGGGAGGGACAACGTAGTCGACTTGATCAAAAACTTCCGCGAGGCGGGCAAGCGCCGGCGCGAGCACGAGGCGTCGATGCGCGGTTTGAACCCCGACCGCGACAAGCGCGAGGACGAGAAGGCGGCGTACTCGAATGAGTACTGGAACAGGCAGCAGCAGCGGCTCGGGCACCTCGGCCAGGATTCGAAGGAGGTTTGGAAATTCGTCTCTGCCAAATTCGGCGGCTGGTACGGCGCGGGCAAGACGCGGGTCCAGGAGCGGTACACCACCGTGAAGACCTCTTACAAGCACAGGGTCCTCCCGCGCATGGCGCAGTGGAGGCTCGCGCTCGCGACGCACGCCAAGCCGCTCGCCGAGCGTATCGTCGCGAAGTACCCCTCGTTTCCCCCGTGGGTCAAGGATACCCTCGGTAAGGTTGAGTTTCCACACGAGAGCGCCGACGACGTGTCCATCTGGGTCGGCGATTTACTCGGTTACGTTCTCGGCGCCATGGGCATCGTCTCCGTGCTCTACTGGACCGTGCTCCGAAAGACCTGGGTGGATGACCTCCCCGACGAGGCGTCGTTTGACCTGAAGCACGTCCCCGCGGGCGACGGCACCATCGTCGGGCAAGCCATCGGCGGCGGCGCGGATATCAAGATTGTGCTTCCGTCCGTCACGTCCGCGGCCGATTGCGACATCCTCGTGTCCGATGACAAGGTGCTGGTGAACGCGTACAAGATGGATGACGGAACCTACTACCACGAGGTGAAGGTGCGGGTGCCCAAGGAGTGCAGGGGGTTCGGGTGGCAGGATGGCGTGGACAAGTGGGACATGTCGGCGAAGTTCGAGCTCAAGGGTGAGGCGCTCACCGTCTCCCTCCGCACTCCCGCGCGCGCGCTTCGCGCCGCCAAGGGCGCGGCCAAGGGGGACGAGATTGAAGAAGGGGAGATCATCGTGTCCCCCGCCGCCGCGAAGCCCGCGGCGGGAAAGAAGAAGAAGAAAAAGTCTGGAGGCCCGGTTGACATTCCCAAGCCGAGGCCGGCGGACAGTGGCGGCAGCGCCGTCACCGCGGCACCGCCCACGCCGCCGGAGTCCCCTGAGATCAGGGCGGTTCCCTTCTCGCCGGTCATCCCGTCCGGTCGCACCCCAGTCGCGGCGAGGACGCGCCAGGCTTCCACAGTCGCGTGAAGTGAACGTGTACATCCAACGTACAAAATTGATGAGCCGAAGAGTACGATATCGACACCGCGTGTAATGAGAGCATTCTAGTTTTCTAATCGTTTCTACCTATTTCTTACCGCGTCCACCTTCCTTTTGCTCCCGCTGCACGTAAGCCTTGACCAGCTTCTTTATCGCGTCCGACTCCTTCGCGAGTATGGGAGCCGCATCCCTGGCTCGCTCGTGCTTCGACATCACCTTCGCCGTCGCCTTACCCGCTATGGTCCGAGCGACGGTTGAATGAACGGCACCGACGTCCACGAGGGGTTCCATGTACGCGTCGACGAACGAACGCACCGCGGCGATGACCTCGGGCCGCCCGGGGATCCTTTCCTCTTTCTCGTTCTTTTTCGGCTCTGAATCCGCCCTGGGCTTGGCTCGTTTCGGATCAATCGGTCCCTCGGCGGCGACGTTCACTTCGTTTGCCTTCCTCTTCGAAGCGTTCCGCCGCTCCAGCATCCGCCTCGCGCGTTCGCACAGGCGGAGCATTGGCCTGGCGATGCTCGCGGCGGCGGTGAAGAACGCGACCGCGGCGTCACCCCTCACCACGCGCGCGTCCGCGAGAACGATTCCATCCGCCGCGGGTCGTCTGTATCCCTGCAGAAGAGCCCCGGGCTCGGGCTCCGTCAGTCCCACCGGCGTCGCGCCCCTACACGTCTTCGCCCTCGACGCGACATCGTTCGCGAACGACACCGCGTCCCTGTCCGCGGGATCGATCGCATCGTTCCTGCGCGTCACACCCTCATCCGGATCGGGGCCGACCCGCGTCGTTTCCTCCGTCCGCAGCGCCTGCGCCGATAGGTTCCGATACGTCACCTTACTCCCCGACCGTTCGTTCACCCTCGACTCCGCCTCGATCGCGCGCGTCATCGCGCGCCGCCGTGCCTTTAAATGCGTCCTGATCCACGTCGCGTCGGGGTCCCCGCCGTCGAATCGCCCGCGAGCCTCCGCTCGAAGCGCGGCGGCGGCGAATCCGTCCAGCGTTTGCTGCCGCGTGGGCTTCGGGATCTTCGAGTTCGTGCCCGCCATCTGACTGATCAGCGGGCGTTCGCCTGAAGGCAGGAGCTTGAGCAGCGCGTTATCCGCCGCCGCGCGCTCGGCGCCGGTCAGCCTCTTCGCGGGCGTACCCTTGGCGTCACCCCCGCCTTCACCCTTTGTATCGGCTGACGCTCCGGCCACGCCCATGACTCCCATGACGGCGGCGACGTTGGCCCCGACGGCGAGTGTGACGTCCACCGGCACGCGCGCACTCCGCTTGGATGGCTCATGCCGTCCAGCGGGTCCCGCCCCGGGCGCCATGTCCGGCCGTTGCTCGCGTGAGATGAGCGCCTGCGCCACCGCCGCTTTCGCGGCTGGCGTCAACGCGACGTTTTCTTTCTTTTGTTCCGCTTCGATGGCCCTCGCGCTGCCCGCGGCCACCTCCCGTCGCCTCGCCGCCGCGTTCTCGCGCGCCTCCTTTAAGCGCCGGAGCGCCTCGAAGTCCTCCGGGCGCTTCGTGGGCATCGCCGCGGGTTTCACCGCGACGACGCGTTCTTCCAGCGGGACGTACTTGGGTCGTTTGTTTCCCAGCGGCACGGTGCCGTCGGCATCCGGGGTTGGCCCCGCGCCGTTGGAGCGGTTCCTGGTGGCGACGTGGAAGGCGCGGCGCACGTCGCCGCCCTTGTGCTTCGCGAGCCACCGCGCGAGGCGAACCGGGATGCCCAGCGCCTCCGCGGTCTTCGCCTCGGACTCCGCGACGGCGTCACGGGCGAGTTCCGCCGCGTCGTGGTCCACGTCCAGATTCTTCCAGTCGATGCCGCCCCAGTTGGCCCAGTCCGCGTCATTGTCTAGGTCATCGTCGTCGTCCGAGTCGAGCTGCGCGATGCGACGCGCCGCCGCGAGGATCGCGTCCTTCCCGCTCTGCGCCATGGCGACTCGACCCTAGCGCATGTGCGGCCTCTCCTTCCCGCGCGCTCCACTCTGTGACCTAAATAAATCCGCGAGGTGCCGAAACTTTGCCGAATCCTTGGAAGATATTTCGATCGCTCCTCCATATCCCGAAGAGCAGCCATGGCTGCCGTAGCCGGCTTCATCGTCTCCGCCCGCGCGGGCGTGACCGTCGCGAGGCGGACTTCCGTCGCGCGCAAATCCACCGCCGTGGTCCCGGTCCGCGTCGCTCCTCCACCCCGTCGCGGCGCTTCCGTCGTGACCAACTTCAACCCAGCCGCGGGAGATTTCGACGTCACGCTCTCGCAGGGAGTCGGCGCGGGTGTGGCCGTCGTCGTGGCGCGCGTGGTGCTCTTCTCCCTCGCCAAGGCTGGGATCGGTAAAAACGTGGAGAAGTGGTCCGCCAAGTGCGCCGAATACAACATCGACTGCTCCGACCTCTACCACAAAGAGGACCAGGTGAGACACATCTTGTTAGTTTATCCAAAAAACTCGCGGCCATTCTCACCTGACCAAACACCATCCACCCCCTCTTTCCACGCAGCCCGGTGACGCGTGGTACCTGATCGGCGAATGGCAGCCCGCCAAGGCTGGCGACCCCAAGCACAGCGACACCACCCTCGTCGGTATCTTGACCACACGGGCAAAGACCCACGAACTAATCGCCGAATGCGCAGCGAATGGAATGGACACGTCGGACGTCGTCTCAGCCACGTACAGGGCAGACAACTTCATCTCCAACGAGAAGGCGAGGTTCAACGAGCTCAACAAGAGGCTCAAGGAGGCCGGCCTGAGGTGATTTGGGAGGTGAGCGCGTGTACATAGCACACATTGAGTATAACCAAACCATCCGTCGAGCAAGCATCTCCAAAACTTCAGCACATCTGCCACGTGTGAGGCCAAAATCGAACGCCGACGTTTCGAGGTTTAGTAGGGCGGGCGGGGCCTTCGCCCGCGCCAGTGTCGGGAGCGCGAGCGGGTCGGGGCTCGCCTCCAACGAACGCTCGCCGCGATGACTGATGGCGCCAAGGAACCGAAGGCGCCGCGCGCTATGACCACCGCCGAGGTCATGCTCGCGGGCGGCGTCTCCGGCGTCGCCGCGAGGCTCCTCACGCACCCGATGGACACCGTCAAGACCCAGATGCAGGTGCAGGGCGCGGTGGCCGCGGCGGGCGGGAACCGCGCCCTCCACTACCGCGGCGTGACGGACGCAGTCGCCAAGATCATCGCGAACGAGGGCATCCGAGGTTTCTACCGCGGGTTCGGCGCCGTCATCACCGGGATCCCGTTCGCGAGCGGCGCCTACTTTGGCGGGTACGAGGGCGCGAAGATGCTCGTCCCGGCCGACGCGTTCGGACCCACCGCGACGTACATAGTCACCGGCATGCTCGCGCAGTCCCTCGCGGGCGTCGTGTACACCCCTCTGGACGTGGTGAAGGAACGGCTCCAGGCGCAGCACGTGCTCGGGGCGGCACACAGCGCGGGCAACTACAAAAACTTCGCCAACGCGTACGCCACAATCGTGAAAACCGAAGGGATCCGAGGCTTATTCAAGGGATACTGGGCCAGTAACTTCACGTGGTGGCCGTGGAACGTGGCGTACTTCGTGACGTACGAGCACGGCCGCGATCTCGTGGCGCGTGACGTGATGGGGTTAGCGAGCAAGGATGCGCTTCCGCCGTGGGCGAGCAGCGGATGCGCCGTCGCCGCCGCCGCCGCCGCCACAGTCGCCACAACGCCCATCGACCTCGCCAAGACACGGCTTCAGACCATGCGCGTCGGCGGTGTCGGGAACATCGAGAGCGGGGTGTTCGGGATCATGCGTGACGTGGTTCGGCGCGAGGGTGTCGGGGCGTTGTGGACCGGCGCGTCGGCCAGGGTGTTGGCCATCGCGCCGGGCAGCGCCGTCAGCTTTTACGTGTACGAGAGCATCAAGGACTGGTGCACCAGGGAGGAGGAGTGATGGTTGACTGCATCCTTCGTCCGATTCATTCTTTCGCCGTTACCCGTGTTGTACAGCTAGCTAGCTAGATCATCGGGGCGGCGCCATTCTTTCCCCGGCGCGAGCGAGCGAGCGCCGGAGCCGGTTGAGATTGTAAAATGCCAAAATATAATTATGGAAAGACCTTCAGCCGCTACGCTCGTACATCCTCACTCCTCCTCCACGGTGCCGAGGTCGAACCCCTCGATCGCGTCCCACATCCCGAGCCCGCCCGCCATGTGCTTGATGTTATCCGTGCCCCAGCCCCGCATCGCCAGCTCGTGGGCGGCGATGAGCGACGCGCTCTGCTGGCCGTTGGCAAAGTTGAGGTCGGCGTCGCCGATGACGCCGCCTGTGGCGCAGTAGAGGATGACCTTGTCCCCCCACTCCACCTCCTCCTGCATCTCGTCGAGGAAGTTCTCGTTGCACTCCACGTTGACGTACTTCTTCATCATGCGCTCGGGGAACAGGAGCACGGAGGCGACAGCCTTGGCGCCCTTCGCCACGGAGTCCACCTCCATCGGCACGTACAGCTGCGAGCTCTTCGCGCCCCACGCGTGAGACTCGCAGTAGTCGGGATACGGGCGGACGTCGATGAGGGTCCACCCGTCGTTCTCCGCCATGAGCTTGGCCTTCGCCGGGAGGATCTGTTCCACCTCGCCCGCCACGAGGTTCTCCTGCATGAGCTTCCACACCGTCGGGTCGGTATACGTCGCGAAGAACGGCGATCCTTCCGGCCGGATGAACGGGCCCTCGTTGCCGTCCCAGTCCTCGCTGCCGAAGAAGTCCGGGGACTCCGGGTCGAGGTCGGGTTCGTCGTTCGGGTTGGAAGCCTTCACGACCAATCTGACGGCGCGGGGGCGCGAGACGCGGGTCGCGTTGGACCTCGCGAGGCGCGCGGGAACCGAACGCGCGGCCATCGGCGCCATCGTTGTTACGGAATTTGCCATCGGAAAATGATCTTCCGATCGATCCTCGGACTGGCGAGCTCACCCTCGTAAGGCAGTCGGGTCTCGCTTCACTGTGCGATCCGCGGTCTCGCTTCGAGGACGAGTCGCCTGGGCGGTGCGCGGGTGCGACCGCGGTGCGAGCGCGGTGGGATGTGGAGCCGGGACGGTCGAGGGCGCGAGAAGATATCTGCAGGATATCTTCCCGACGATCTGGACTGCTGGATCACCGCCCTCGAACGAATGTGCCCTTCACTTGGAACGCGAGGTGCCCTTCACTGTGGGGCGACCGCGGCGGGTGCGCGGTCGCGTGGAGGTGTTTCGGCTGCTGGTGGGCGTCGACAGAGGGTAGGGAGATGCGTCGCCGCGCGTTGGACATCGTGGCGACCGCCCTGCGTCATAGAGATGCCCACGTCAGGGTGTCATCCACCAGGGCGAGGGTGGCGGGAGGATTGGGGGATTTTGGCGGAAAGGACGGAGGCGGGCAACAACGGGGCGGCGGGTGGGACGATGAGACACACACGGCGGCGATACGCGAGCGCATACGAGCGGTACGTGCGTCTTACGCGGGCGACGACCGCGTGGCCTCGTCGTCGACCGCGTCCACGTCGATGGCCTCATCCCCTCCCGCATCGTCGTCATCGTTCGGCTACGGCGCGGTGCCGCCGTGGAGCCGACCCGATCGAGGCGCCGTCTACGACCCAAACGCCTTCGACGAGTACTTCGCTCGCAGGCCGCTCAAGGTGATGTACCGCTTCGCCGAGGTGACCGCGCGGCTATCGGACGTCGGCTTGAGGGTGTATCTCAAGCGCGGGACCATCGAGGAGCGCGCGGGAAGGATGCGAAGGCACTTCACCGAACTCGGCCCAGCGTTCGTCAAGCTCGGGCAGGTGCTGTCCACCCGCGCCGACCTCCTCCCGGCGTCCTACTGCGAACAACTCGGGCAGCTCCAAGATAACCTACCCCCCGCGAGCAGAGAACACGCCATCGCGCTCCTCGCCAGGGAGCTCAACGCGCCGCCCGAGGTGTTCTTCGAACGCATCCCCGACGTACCAGTCGCCGCCGCGTCACTCGCGCAGGTGTACCGGGCCCGAACCAAACACGGCGGCTTGGACGTCGCCGTCAAGCTCCAACGCCCGGGACTCGCCGCCGCCGTCGCACTGGACGCCACGATCTTACGCATGCTCGCGAGGATCACACGGCGGTTCGTGCGGCTACGGAGCGACGTCGTGGGCATCGTGGACGAACTCGTGGGTCGAATCTTCGACGAGATGGACTACCGCTCGGAAGCCAACGCGATTGCCCGGTTCAGGCGTGACTACGCCGTGGGCGGGGGATCGGGCGTGGGGCTTGAAGGGATGGTACGCGCGCCCGCCGTCCTGTCCGAGCTGAGCACGTCGTCTGTGCTGGTGATGGAGTGGATCGACGGCTCACGGCTGTCGGACGCGGACGCGGTGATGAAAGCGGGGTTGACACCCGGACACCTTCTGGAAAGAGGCGTGCGGTGCAGCCTACACCAGCTCCTCACCACAGGGTTCATGCACTCAGACCCGCACCCGGGTAACCTGTTGGTCAGCCCCGACGGCGTTTTGGTGTACCTGGACTTTGGCATGGTCGTGGAAGTGTCGCCGCGGGTGCGAAGGGCGATGATCCGCGGGTTAGTCGGTTTCGTCAACCGCGACGCCGACGGTTTGGTTCGCGATTTAACGACGCTGGATTTCCTCCCGTGCGACGTGGACCACGCCGCCGCGAGCGATGCGCTTCGGAAGGTGTTCGAGGCTTCTTCGTCCGCGAATGGGGGGAACGAAGAAGCGGTGACGCTTCCGAGCGGGAGCGCGGTTCGCGGCACGAACGATTTCCTCGGCGTGGTTTCGCAACTCTCCGCCGCGTTGCTCACTCACGACTTTCGACTTCCGCCCTACTTCGCGCGGATCCTACGGGCGCTCGCGGCGCTGGAGGGCACGGCGACGGGCATCGACAAGGAGTTCAAGGTGATCGAGCGCGCGTACCCGTACGTTTTGGCGCAGTTGCTAGCGGATAACGATCCGGAGATGAGGGACATATTAAGGAGGCTGGTGTTGGAGCCGTGCGGGACCTCCGTGCGTTGGCATCGGGTGCGACGGCTGCTCAACGCGTACGTGTCCTCGGGTGGTGGGAGTAGTACCTCGCGGGGTACTTACGCGGAGGGTGCGCCTGGGTCAACGCCGTTCGGGGGTTGCAGGGCGACGGAGACGGCGGCGGGTCTAGCCGCTGGGGCGAGAGCCGTTTTGTTCGGCGCTCATCGCGGTCCTGGTACAAGGGAGGAAGACGACGACGCCGTTAAGCAGGTTAAGGACGCCGTGGAGTACGTGATGTCACCGTCGGGGGCGTCGTTGAGGGTGACGCTGGTGAGGGACTTTCTGGATGCGATGGATTCGTACCTGGAGGTTCTGGAAGAGTCCGGCGGGTCGGGAGGCGGCGGCGACTCGAAGGGTGAATTGTTCCTCGGAGCCGAGGACTTGGAGAAACTTGCGGAGACTGGACGGTCCGTGTACCTACGCGCGCCCGAGGCGTGGGCGCCCGTCGTGGTGAACGTGGTGGCGCGGAAGGAGGCGTGCGAGATGGCGGAGCGCGTGGTGCAGGGCGTGAGCGAGCGCGTGACGAGGGACAACGCGAGGAGGGTGGCGAGACGTGTTGTCGACCATTTGTTTGGCTCAGAGCCGTGAGACGCATAATTAGCAGGTGTTAGAACGAATGAGTGGCATGTCGTCGGAGGTGCTTCGCGTGGTTCTTGGCGTATACATTCCACCCCGGGCACTTGTTGTCCACCGCGTACTTCAGGCAGTCCCAGTGTTTGTGATGGGCGGCGTACTTGCACGTGTACACGTCCCAAGGGCACCCGTTCTCGTGCAAGTACTTGAGAACGAACAAGTGCCCATGAGAGGCTGCGCGTTGGCACGTGATGTGGTCCCAAGGGCACCCGTTCTCGTGCAAGTACTTCAGAGCGGGCAAGTGCCCATCCATAGCTGCGAGAGAGCACGTGCATGTACTCCAAGCACGGTTGTTCTCTCGCGCCCACTTCAGCAGCCTTACACTCCCCCGCATAGCAGCGTAGTAGTCCACGTCTTCCGCAGTTTCACCAAGAAGTCCAACGACTCTCTCGTGGGGCAGAGACAGAGCTTCGTCGTTGTCCAGCAGGTCTGTGACACGAGTACTCCGCGTCTCGGTGTGATACGCTCCCCAGCCGATCGCGTCGAAGTCGAACCTGAGAGGGTACGCAGTGGCAGGCTTGGAGGCGTCCCTCCACAACTTGCTCACCCGAGCGAGGCTGTGGCGGGTCTT